>Ga0111172_1004_pt1 | contig 138514 bp, 102 predicted proteins | sample DeeMarSWOR324_28_FD_80233 | JGI IMG/M metagenome (GOLD analysis project Ga0111172, IMG submission 80233) | Anaerolineae bacterium SM23_ 63 | reverse complement strand
CGAATGCCAATGTCCATGAGCGTGGAACTACATCGATATCGTAGCCGCCCCCTCCAAGCGCCAACCACCGAGACGCCAAACAACTGAGCTCTTCGAAAAGCAATTTATGTCCACGAGTGGTGAGCGCCAGTCTCGCTAAAGGGTCTAAATAATGAGTATCGACACCGAGCTGGGTTACTAAGATATCGGGTTCGAAGCGTTCAACCAGAGGAGGCACGATTTGATGGAATGCCCAAAGGTAAATATCGTCATCGGTGTAAGGTGGCAGGGGCACGTTGACACTATACCCCTCACCTTCATCAACACCGATCTCGTCAATAAAACCTGTGCCAGGGAATAGTGTCCGTCCACTCTGGTGCAGCGAGATGGTGAGAACCTCGTCGGTGCTGTAGAAGGCATTCTGAACCCCATCACCATGGTGAACATCGATATCGACATAAGCTACTCTCAGCCCCTGATTGATCAACCAATGGATAGCGACGGCTGCATCGTTGAAGATGCAAAAACCAGATGCGAAATCCGGTCCAGCATGATGCAGCCCCCCGCTGTAACTGAAGGCGACCTCACATTCACGGTTTGCCAGTAGTTTGGCACCCCAGAGTGTGCTGCCCACTTTGAGCCCCGATGATTCGAACATTCCGGGAAAAATGGGATTGTCACCGGGACCGAAGCCGTAGCGAGCGGAGGGGATGTGGGTCTCCCCCATACTCAGAGAACGTACGGCGTTGATGTATTCTTTAGTATGGAAGAGCGCTAGTTCTTCTTCACCAGGAGGAGGTGGTGTGATCACCTGGACGTTCTCGGGATCAAAGGCTCCTAATTCATCGAGGAGTTCATAAGTGCGCTGCAACCGTTCTTGTCTCAGGGGGTGAGTCGGACCGAACCCTTGTTGCCAAAACTGAGGAGAGTGGAGAAAATCGATCTTCCGCATACAGCTATTTTAGCTTGAAGTGGTTTTCGAAACACTGCTGATTATTGAAGTTTGGTAAGGGAGATGGGGGTTGGTGTGAGGGTCAATGGGAGCCATCCAGTCGCCCTCACCCCAACCCTCGACCGAGGAGGTAACGGGTAGTTGAGTGATCATAATTTCCAGGTAGAATCTATCTCGGTATTCTCTACGACTTCTACTCATTGCGAAAATATCGTTCGTAAGCAATTAACAAGGCCTAACAAGTATGGCAGCGATCCAAGGATTATCTGAGTCTGAAGCCCTTGCACGACGTCAACGGGGCGATGGGAACGACATCCGTCTTCAAACCAGCAGGTCTTATCGGGATATTTTGCGTCAAAACCTCTTTTCATTCATTAACATCGTCCTCTTCGGTATCGGTGCGGTATTGATTATCATCGGGCGTATTGAAGACGCAGTCGTCAGCGTCCTCCTCATCTTGATGAATGTCATCATTGGCGTCTACCAAGAAGTACGCGCCAAACGTCTCCTTGACCATATTGCGTTGCTTACCCGACCCAAAGTGGCCATCGTACGGGATGGTCAGGAGAAGACCGCTGACCCATCTGAAATCGTGTTGGGTGACATATTGGTTACCCGTCCGGGTGATCAAATCGTTGTTGATGGCGTGCTTATTGGGGAAGGTGAGATGGAAGTTGATGAATCCTTGCTCACCGGCGAATCCGATCTCATTTCCAAGCAGACGGATGACAAGGTACTTTCAGGAAGTTTTTGTGTCAGTGGGAGCGCGATGTATAAAGCGACGAAAGTTGGTTTGGAGAGTTATGCTAATCAACTCACTACTGGCGCGCGGACTTTCCGCCTAGTGCAGACACCGTTACAGAAGGATGTCGATTTTATCATCCGTCTTTTGACTTTGCTTGCCATCTTTATTGGGTTGTTATTACTGATTTCAGCGGTGCTGCTCGCCATCCCATTGATGCGTAGCGTGCAAATGGCGTCAGTGATCGCGGGTTTGGTTCCAAATGGATTGTTCCTGATGTTAATCGTCGCGTACGCGATGGGTGCCTTGAGGATCGTTGGGCGTGGAGCGCTCGTCCAGCAATCCAACTCCGTCGAATCTTTAAGCTACGTGGATGTGCTTTGTATGGACAAGACGGGGACACTCACGACCAATAGTATTCGCTTACACAGTGTAGAACCTATCGGAGTTGAGGAACAGGAACTTATAGGTCTTCTAGGTGACTTTGCCAATAGCACTTCTGTTAGCAATCGCACAAGCGAAGCGCTTATCGAGGCCTTCAGGGGAAAGAAGCGCCGTAAAGTCGATGAGATCCCGTTCTCATCGGCTCGCAAATGGAGTGCGCTTGCATTCGACGAAGAGAAACGGACCGGAACCTACGCGCTGGGTGCGTTTGAAGCGCTTCAGCCCTACCTCCATCCAGGGTTCGAACTAACAGAAAAAATCGAAGCGTGGTCGGAGGCAGGTTTGCGAGTGTTGCTTTTCACCCATCATCCCGATGTAATAGGCTTGCACGACAGCGAAGGAGATCCACTTCTGCCCAAGAACCTCGTTCCTTTGGGAATACTTAGTTTTCACGATGAACTCCGCCCGGCGCTGAAGGAGACCCTAGAGGGCTTCACAGAAGCGGGGGTTCATTTGAAGATCATCTCTGGTGACCATCCATATACCGTCACGTCATTAGTGAAACAAGCAGGACTTCATGCTGACCTTGAGGCCGTTGTTTCTGGCGCGGAATTGGCGCAATTGGATGATACGCATTTCAATCAGGTTGCTGAAAAGACCTCAATATTCGGTCGGATCATGCCCGAACAGAAGGAACGACTGGTGGAAGCGCTCCGTGAGCGTGGACATTATGTTGCCATGATCGGTGATGGGGTGAACGATGTCTTGTCACTCAAGAAAGCAAACCTGGGCATTGCGATGCAGAGTGGTAGCGCGGCCACGCGCGCCGTCGCTGATATGGTCCTACTTAATGATTCCTTCGGCGCATTGCCACCAGCGTTTTTGGAAGGTCAGCGAATCATCAACGGGATGAGGGATATCCTGCGCCTTTTTCTGACGAGGGCGATTTATTTTGCGATGTTGATCATCGCCACAGCGGTGATCGGAATAGGTTTTCCTTATGTGCCAAAACATGCTACGCTGGTCACTCTTTTCACAGTGGGTATTCCTACTTTTGCTTTGGCGGCTTGGGCGAAACCTGGTAATGTGCCCAAAAAGGGATTGATCCGTGCCGTGACGCATTTTGTTTTCCCGGCGGCAATCTCAACATTCTTGTTTGGATTGATCATCTATACGATCGCTTTTGGGCTGACTTATAGAGATATCGAGGCGAGATCTTTTACGGTTACTCAAGAGGAAATCGACCGATTCCGAATCTCTTCAGGGATTGACTACGAGATCACAGAACCTGAGGAATATACGAGCGAGGTGGCGACCTTAGTAGCTCAATCAGCTTTGACAACGTTCACCCTGTTAGCGGGCCTTGTACTTGTGGTGTTTGTAGAACCACCGACGGAATTCTTTGTGGGGGGTGACATCTACAGTGGTGATAAGCGTCCAACATTGTTGGTAATGGGACTACTCCTTGCATCCCTCGCGGTGATGCTTATCGAACCGTTAAGGACATTTTTTGAGATCCTCGTTTTACCTCCCTTTGCTTACCTGCTCATAGGTGTGATGGTGGTTCTTTGGGCTTTCGTACTACGCTTGGCATGGCGTGGCCACTGGTTCGAGCGCTTCCTGCGGTTGGAATCGGTGAGCTAAGTTTCAGGAATTCCTTCGGATTTGAAACCAATCGCTTCAAGGGTTCACTGATCTAGGATGTGCCTCAAAGAATTCCCAGATCAGATCGGTAGCGCTTATGTAGGGGAAGGAGCTGGCAAAGGTAACGCTGAGCGGAGCGCCAGGCCAGGTATGACCACCTCCCTCGAGTGTGTATAGCGCTACCTCGACATCCTCATCGCAGTTCCCCCAGGTTTCCTTTGTGACCATCGTGTGCGGATGACTCAAAATAGGTGTGGAATCACAGCCATCGCGATCTGCCCAAGCTCCTACCCAGAGATGGACTGGTGGGATATCGTTTTCTACACCATCATACGGTATGGTCGGATCATCCGTTCCGTGGAAGACGATCACTGAAACCGGGCGTTCAACCTCGCAACGGTTGAAAGCAACATGTCCTCCAGCAACAGGTGCAATGGCAGCGAAGGTGACCGACATATCGCAACCTATACGGTTTGCCATTGTCGCACCATTTGACATCCCAGTGGCGTAAATACGATTCGGATCAACACGAATTTCCGTCTGCAGAAATTCGAGCAACTTTTCGAAGAAATCCATATCAGCTTGGCCTGCTGAACCAGGGATGGGGCCCAGCCACGCTGGAGGTGCTCCGATCGCCTGAGGGTTGACGACGATGAAATTCTCTTCATCCGCTTTCGCGTTCATCCCGCTTAGAATTTCTTGCTGGAAGGCAGTCTGCGTAACAGCATGAAGGTTGATCACCAATGGAAGAGGCACGCCGGGTTGATAATCGGGCGGGAGATGGACCGTGAACCAACGTCTGGTGTTGTTGACTTCGATTGCAGTTACATAATCTCCAGGATCGAGATACTTTTGAATGGGGATAGGAGTAGGAGTATCGGTAGGCATAGGGGACGGTGTAGGCGAAGGGGGAGCCGGTGTTTGTTGGGAACCACAAGCGGTGATGAACAAAACAAAGAAGAGCAGGAATCGGGAAACGATTTTCCCGCTCATTACATGCATGTGGCCTTGTATCCTCAAGGGTTTCATTAATGACTCTCCTGCAAACACATTCGGTGACCGAGGTCCTCTTTGATCTTGATAGCTATCCGTACGTGTGCTGACGCTCCAGTAAGCCGGGCTCCCACGCCCAACCAAACGGTGGCATGGGAGCCACCTGTCTAGTTTATTTATAGAGATAGTATTGAATACTCCCTTTATCTTCATATCTAAGCATGATCGTCTTTTCCAGTATCAGTTAGATGATCCATTAACAATTATTGCCCAGGTAAACCGTTGGTCTCGGTGTAGGGGCGGGGTTACCTCGCCCCTACCTGATTTGAAAGGTATACCATTTCATTACGTGTTAGGTTCGGATACGCTTCTACTCTACAGAGCGGATAAATGACCAACGCGCCCACACATTTTTAGAACACTTCCAGCTCTCGCATGAAAAAACCAATGCATGGATAGAGTTGTCCCTCCCATCATGAGACGAATCATTTCCTCTGCATCCATGCGCAAATAGACGAGATGTTGTACCATTAGGGGTGAGGATGCTGATCATTCTACCCCCTTTTATCATCGCAAATAACATTCTTGAGGGGAAAAAGGAGCCCAGTACCTCTGCGAGCTCCCTCTCTATGTAGCATACGGGAATCGTAATTGCACCCCCAATTACTTACTCGCTGAAGCTGGGCGCGTCACCTTCATGTGGGGTTAAGGAGAAGGGACCATGTTCAGCCATATTCTTGTTCCTCTGGATGGCTCTCCTCTCGCAGAGTGTGTTTTACCGCACACAGTAGCCATAGCCAAAGCCTTTGAAGCGCGATCCACATTATTAAGAGTATTGGAGCGTTCTACTACAACGGGTCGACTCAAATCCGTCGATCCGCTGGAGTGGCAAATGGTAAAAGCCGAATTGAACGCTTACCTGCATGGCGTAACTGCTCGTCTACACGAGGTTGGCATAGAAGCTGAAAATACCCTTTTGGAAGGTCAGGCTGCAGAGCGTGTGGTTCAATTTGCTCGAAGCCATGATGTTAAATTAATCATCTTAAGTAGCCATGGAAGGAGTGGACTGAGCGGTTGGAATGTAAGTGGTGTTGTTCAAAAAATCATTTTACGTGCTTACGTTCCAACGATGATCGTTCGTGCTTACCGACCAACTTCTAAAGAGTTAACAGGCTTACGATATCGTCGCTTGCTGGTTCCGCTTGATTGTTCTCAACGAGCTGAATGTGTGCTTCCTTTAGCTACAACGTTAGCACGTCAGCACGAATCTCAACTCGTGCTGGCGCATATTGTGCCGAAACCCGAAATGCCCCGTCGTGCACCTCCCACGCGAGAGGACACAGAGTTAGCAAACCAGATAACAGAACGTAATCGGCAAGAAGCGACCAGATATTTGGAGCAACTTAAGTCGCGTCTATCTTTAGATACTCAAATTGTTTTAATGGTTAGTGATAATGTCGCGGCCTCATTGCATGAATTGGTGGAGAGCGAAGAGATCGACTTGGTACTGTTAAGTGCCCATGGTTACTCGGGCGGGGCCAAATGGCCGTATGGAAGTGTAACCATTAGTTTCATCGCCTATGGAACAACCCCGCTGTTGATCCTTCAGGATCTTCCTCCGGATGAAGTTGAGCCCACGCTGGCTGAAGTGGCGGCAAGGGAGCGTAAGGGACACTAATACGTGCAAAACAGCCAGCCTCAATCACCCACACTAAAAACCGAGTCCCACGCTGGTGATGTCTTCGAGGGAACGGATCGATTGGAAGAGTTGGCGCGCCAGTTGGCTGAACGACAAAGCACTTCTCCTCAGATCCTTCGCCGCTCCCCAATGGACACCCGTCTAAAGGAACTCGATACCCTCTTACACAAAGCTTATCAATATTTCGCCGAGGTCTCCGGGGAGGATCCATCTCTCACCCATGTAGCTGAATGGCTATTAGATAACTTCTATATTGCACAGCAAGCCCTCCGTCAAATCCGAGAGGATATGCCGGCTGGTTTTTATCGTCAATTACCCAAACTGACCACATTCCCCTTTGAGGGTTTCCCTCGCGTCTATTCGTTGGCTTTGGAAGTAATCGGCTACTCAGAGAATCGACTCGAGATAGGCATACTGACCCGCTTCGTCCAAGCTTATCAACATTCAACAACATTAACCATGGGTGAGCTTTGGGCGATGCCGACAATGTTACGAATGGGGATATTGGAAAACTTGGTGGAAGCGCTTGCGAGAATAACTGGATTTCACATTCGTGATGACGATGAGCTTTCTAAGGGTCTATCTCTACCAGATACACTGACAGACGAAGAGATCGTCGCGAGCAGCATTGTTAGCCTACGTACCTTGGCGGCGGAAGACTGGACGAAATTCTTCGAAGATGTCAGTTGTGTTGAGAAGGTATTGGCCGGCGACCCAATGAGAATCTACTCTCATATGGACTTTGATACTCGTGATCACTATCGTAAAGCAATCGAGAGGCTAGCTCGTCAAACGGCATTGGATGAAGATCAGGTCGCGAAAGAAGCCATTAAACTTGCACACAACGCAATCGGTCAGGATGGCAGCTCGCGGGTCAAGCACGTCGGTTTCTATCTTATAGACGCCGGTCTTCCACAACTCGAAGCTCACTTAAACTTACGACCATCATGGGATCAACAGGTACGTCGTTGGGTGTTCGCTCATCCAACTTGTAATTACTTAGGTGGCATCGGTCTCCTTACCTTAGTCGGCGTTTATGACCTAATTCACTATGTACATTTGGCAGGTGGGAATATCTTGCACCTTATTGGGACAGGTTTGTTGGCCATGATCCCCGCGCTGACGATAGCGGTCAACCTGGTAAATTGGTTCATCACCAACATCGTTCAACCTGGGGTGCTGCCAAAAATGAACTATGAGGAAGGTATCCCTGCCGAATTCCGTACGATCGTCGCTATCCCCGCACTTCTGAGTCATCCAGGCGATGTCGAATCTATATTACAGCAGATGGAATTACATCATCTCGGAAATGAGGATCCTCATCTGCACTATGTATTGCTCACTGATTTCGTGGATGCTCCCCAGCAACAAATGCCTGGTGATCAGCCATTGCTTGAGTTGGCTAAGGCGGGGATCCAATCACTCAATCAGAAATATGCTCAAAATTCAGATCGTCTTTTTTACCTCTTCCATCGCCAGCGGATGTGGAATCCAAGTGAGGGCTGTTGGATGGGCTGGGAGCGTAAAAGAGGGAAATTAGTTGAACTAAATCGCATCATTCTTAGCGGTGTAGATGAACCCGAAAGAAGTCCACCTAAGGGCGAAAGCGAAGAGACATTTTTCAACTTGATGATCGGGGACCTCGAGTTCTTGTCCAAGGTGAAGTATGTCATTACGTTAGATGATGACACGTCTTTACCTCCAGGTGGCGCGAGTCGACTGATCGCTACAATTTCCCACCCTCTCAATCGAGCCGAATTCCACCCCAGTAATGATGACGTGATCAACGGATTCACTGTGCTTCAACCAAGAGTGGAAATCAGGCCCGCAAGCGCGAACCACTCGCTTTTCACCAGGGTATTCTCTGGGGATATAGGTTTAGATCTTTACACGCGAGCAGTTTCAGACGTGTATCAGGACTTCTTTGGGGAGGGAATTTACGCAGGTAAAGGCATCTATGACGTCGCTGCCTTTGAGCGCTGCCTTACCCATCGTGTGCCCGATAACGCATTGCTCAGCCATGACCTTTTCGAAGGGATACATGGTCGTGCTGGATTGGTAACTGACATTACTTTGCTTGAGGATTTCCCACCCAATTATCACGTTTATATGCATCGCCTGCACCGATGGATTCGGGGTGACTGGCAGCTTCTACCTTGGTTGTTTTCCAAGGTACCTCATGCTGATGGGGGGAGGAGATCAAGCGACCTCTCTGCTCTCGATCGATGGAAAATCATCGACAATTTGCGACGCAGCTTGATCATGCCTTCACTTTTAGCATTACTTATCTCAGGTTGGCTGTGGTTGCCGGGTTCAGCCTTGATTTGGTCGTTAGTAGGGGTGTTAACTCCCGCTGTGACCCTCATAACCAGTATGGCTAGTGCCGTTGTTCAGGGGATCTGGGACCGATCATTAACTGGCATCCTTCAATCCCTACGATCAGTTGCTCTCCGTTGGCTATTAGCCATTGCTTTACTTCCTCATGAGGCGTTCCTTGCATTGGATGCCATTGGAGCAACCCTGGTGAGGCTGGTAATCACTCGAAAGCGTTTACTGCAATGGACCCCCGCTGCGCACTCGATCCGGATATTTGGTAGGGAAACAAAGTTGGCCCTCATGTGGAGGCGAATGGGTGGAGCTCCATTATTAAGCCTAACCCTTACAATTTTGCTTGGACTACTTGCGCCAGCGGCGCTGCCATTTGCAGCGTTGTTCTTAATCACATGGTTGATATCACCGATGATCGCGCATTGGATCAGCCGTCCTCTGGGTTATGAACCGACTCCACTCTCTGAGGATCAAGAGCAGCTTTTACGCAGTCTCGCGCGCCGCACTTGGTGCTACTTTGAGCAATTTGTTGATCCTGACGATCATTGGCTACCCCCTGATCATTTTCAAGAAGAGCCACGCGGAATCGTTGCGCATCGCACCTCACCGACGAATATAGGATTGATGTTGCTATCTACACTGGCTGCATATGATATGGGTTACCTTGGCCCATTAGATCTGGTATTGCGGCTCCGTGCCACATTTGACACCCTGGGGCAATTAGAACGCTATCGGGGCCATTTTCTCAATTGGTACGACACAAGTAAGTTGGAACCGTTATCTCCGCGTTATGTATCCACTGTAGACAGCGGGAACCTCGCTGCCTGTCTACTCGCCTTGAGACAAGGTTGTCTTGATTTACCTCAATCACCCATCCTGCGTTGGGAACGCTGGCAGGGTCTGCTCGACATTATAGCTGCCTTCAGCGGAACGTTGGAAAGGCTGAAGGATAAGGAGTTAGTGAGCGCGGTACAACCACTCCAGACTTGCTTAGAAGAGATTCGTCAGCAAATACACGCTGTAGTAGACAAACCTGAAGACTGGCCACAGCTCTGGTTCTTTCTATACAACGAAACTTGGCAAGAATTAAACCAACTTCTCATGTCGCTTGTTGACAGCGGACCATCCATGCTGGATGCCACCCTGCTGAGCGATCTGCGAGTTTGCGCGGATCATATTCATCAGCATCTTTTCAGTGCGGATCGCGAAGCGGGTTTGATGCTTCGCTGGATTTCACTTATAAGGCATCCACCGAGCTTGATTAAACAACTAAAGGATGATGCAACGATTACCGAAGATCGCATCGAGGTGACATGGCAAGTATTGGTTCAAGCCTTACCAACATCAGCACGCTTGAACGAAGTAAGGGAGGTATGTAGAGCGGCACAGATCCTGTTGTCAGACTTGCGAAAGCGGATAACCGATCAATCTGGCCCAGCGAATCAAGTGCAGGAGGCAAGAACTTGGTGTGCGAATCTGGATGACGAATTGAGAGATGCTCGAATGGCGGTCGAGGTCATTCTGATTGGGTACAGAGATTTGGCAGAACAATCAGATGAATTATTCAAAGCAATGGATTTCAGATTCTTATTTGATGAGAAGCGCCAAATCTTCCATATAGGGCACAATGTTGCTGCTGAAAAGTTGGATCGTAATTATTATGATATGTTGGCTTCCGAATCGAGAATGGCCAGTTTGTTGGCAATTGCCAAAGGTGATGTGCCCCAAAGTCATTGGTTACACCTCGCCCGACCATTGACAAGAGTAAACGGCACACGGGTACTGCTCTCATGGAATGGGAGCATGTTTGAGTATCTTATGCCCTCCTTGCTGTTACGTGGATATGAAGAAACGCTCCTAAATCAAAGCTGTCGCGCGATGGTTATGCGTCAGATTCAGTACGGTCAACAAAAAGGGAGTCCTTGGGGCATATCAGAGTCGGGATACTATCGATTCGATGCGAACATGAATTACCAATATCGTGGATTTGGGATTCCAGGTATGGGCTTCAAGCGAGGGCTGGCTGAGGATCTGGTCATTTCACCTCACGCCTCACTGATAGCTATTTCGCTTTCTCCTCAAGCTGTGATGGGAAACATTCAGCGGCTTATCGAGCTTCAGATGTTAGGACGATATGGGTTCTTCGAGGCCATTGATTACACAACTTCACGTCTGCCCCCGAAGCAAGGACGTGCGATTGTGCAATCATACATGTCGCATCATCAAGGCATGATCTTGTTGGCAATGGTTAATTATCTTCAAGATCAAATCATGGTACAACGCTTTCATGCCGACCCGCGTATTCGAAGTGTAGAACTGCTTCTACAAGAGCGGGTGCCGAGGCAAGTTCCCGTTGAGTACCCCCATCCACAAGAAGTGAGACCCATCACTCCTGCTGAACCTTTAGTTACGATCTCCCCTTGGCATGTACCGGTTAGTGGGCCACTGCCATATGTGCATCATCTCTCTAATGGGCGATACTGTGCGCTTATCACAAGTGCAGGTGGCGGTTTTAACCGTTGGCAAGAAATCGATCTTACGCGATGGCGCGCCGATACCACTCTCGATGCCTGGGGGACTTGGCTTTATATTCAAGATCAGGATCATGGTGACCTTTGGTCCGCCGGATATCAACCAACCGCCTCTATGCCAGATAACCAAACCGTGCTCTTCTCACCACACAAGGCGGAATTTCGACGACGAGACCGCGACATCTCTCTCCTTATGGAAATCACCATCCCACCAGAAGATGATCTGGAGATTCGGCGTCTTAGCTTGATTAACCATAGCGACCATCTGCGTCACTTGACAATAACCAGTTATGCGGAGGTCGTTCTTGCAGCGCAAACCACCGATCGGCGTCATCCGGCTTATAACAAACTTTTCATCGAAAGTGACTACCTACATGAATATAACGCTCTTATATTCCACCGTCGTCCGCGCTCCGATGATGAAACGCCGATCTATATGGCTCACTCACTGGTCGTGGAGCGTGGTCTTGAAACCACAAGCGCTTACGAGAGCGATCGAGGTTGGTTTCTTGGTAGAGGGGGATCTCTTCGCGCACCGAAGGCCTTAGATAAGACTGGCCGATGGCTCTCTGGCAGTAAAGGTGCCACCTTGGATCCTATGATGGCTCTCGGTCAGGAAATTCTATTGGAACCGTACGCGAAGGTGGAGGTCGCCTATATCACCATCGCCGCGGAGTCGTATCAAGAGGTTGTAGAACTTCTTGCTCGATATCAGGCTTGGCACAGGATTGATCGGGCTTATGACCTGGCACGAACCTACAGCGAGCATGAGCTCCAGCAACTAGGTCTCTCAAGCAAAGACATTGAACAGAATCAACTGCTCTTGTCACTCCTCCTCTACCCTCTAAAAGATCTGCGTACTGATCCGGATACGATTGCAGCGAATACGAAAGGGCAATCTGGATTGTGGAGCTACGCCATATCGGGTGACTATCCCATCCTTCTTGTCAAAGTGGACAGTCAGGAGGAGTTGGTTTTGGTCCACGATGTGCTGCGTTCCCATGCATATTGGCGGGAGAAACAGATCAAGGTTGATGTTGTCATCGTCAATCAACGCGAAACGGGCTATGATCAAGAGTTGCAGGCACATTTGCTCCAACTCATCAAGCGAATTAAGGCTGACATGTGGTTGAACCGACGGGGTGGGATTTTCCTCCTGCGCGCCGATCAGCTTAGGCCGGAAGATCGAGTTCTTCTTGATACCGCTGCGCGGGTTGTGCTCGATGGAAAGGGTGGATCTCTAACCGAGCAGCTTGAGCAATTACGCCCTCAACCTGCTCGTCTTCCACGGTTCGTCCCAACGATGCCTAGTCCTGAAGACATCGAACCCACTCCCCCTTTGATGCGTCCTGCCGACCTGCTCTTTGACAATGACATCGGTGGATTTAGCGCAGATGGACGAGAATATGTCATATGGTTAGAACCGAATCAGCGGCCGCCAGCTCCGTGGATCAATGTCATCTCCAATCCTCACTTTGGGTTTTTGGTGTCAGAGGCGGGCTTGGGATTTACTTGGTGTGAAAACAGCGGCGAGAATAGATTGACCCCGTGGCGTAATGATCCTGTAAGAGATGAACCGGCTGAGGCTGTTTATCTGCGTGATGAAGAAACGGGGCAGTTTTGGTCACCCACACCCTCACCAGCAGGCACGTTATCTCCATATATGATCCAACACGGAGCTGGTTATTCGATATTCGAGCATCACAGCCATGGTTTAAAGCAACAATTACGTGTTTTTTCACCTCCTGATGCACCTGTAAAGGTGATCGTCTTACGGTTAGAGAACATGTGGCATCGTCACCGGCGAATCACGGCGACCTATTATGCCGAATGGGTGCTGGGCAGCGATCGGGATGAAACCCAGCAATATGTGGTAACCGAGTTCGAACCTGAAAACCAAACATTATTGGCTAGCAATTCCTACAACGCAGATTTTGGTGAGCGGGTCGCATTTGTATCTGCCAGTAAAGAGCTCCATGGTTTAACCACTGACCGTACCGAGTTTCTGGGTCGAATGGGGAGCCTTGCGTATCCAGCTGCACTGACTCGCGTAGGATTAGCCAGCGCGGTGGAAGCTGGTCTGGATCCATGTGCGGCGATACAGCTCCATATTGAATTACTCCCTGGCGAGGCGAAAGAAGTCTATTTCTTGTTGGGGGAGGGACCAGATCGTCAAGGTGCGCTTCAATTAGCCAGGTATTATCGGGACCGATCAAAGGTAGAAGCAGCCTGGCAAGACGTACATGAGTTTTGGGATGACCTTCTGAGCAACGTCGAGGTGAAGACCCCTGACCCAGCTATGAATTTGCTCATTAACCGCTGGTTGTTATACCAATTATTATCTAGTCGCATATGGGGGAGATCGGCTCTTTATCAATCCAGCGGCGCGTATGGTTACCGTGATCAACTGCAAGATATCATGGCTCTGATGAATTCCACCCCCGAGATAGCACGTGCACATATTTTAAGAGCCGCACGGCATCAGTTTGAGGAAGGAGATGTTCTGCATTGGTGGCATCCACCCTCCGGACGAGGCGTGCGAACGCGCACCTCAGATGACCTGTTGTGGCTTCCTTATGTTACTGCGCATTATGTCGTTACTACAGGGGATCAGTCGATCTTGGAAGAGCAGATACCCTTCTTAAAGGGCGATCCCTTAGAAGAAGACGAGCAAGAGCGGTATGGTCTTTATAAGCGCGCTGGCGTCGGTCACACGCTGTACGAGCATTGCCATCGTGCGTTGAAAAGGGGTTCAACGATAGGTCAGCACGGTTTACCCCTGATTGGTAGTGGGGATTGGAACGACAGCATGAATCGGGTGGGTGTTGAGGGGCATGGCGAAAGCGTTTGGCTAGGATGGTTCCTCTACGCTACTTTGAACCAGTGTGCTTTTCTGTGTGATCTTATGGCTGATTTTGAACAAGGTGCTTCATACCGCTCTCAGGCGAACGAATACCTCCTGAGTATAGAGAAGAGTGCTTGGGATGGGAATTGGTATCTACGGGGATTCTTTGACGACGGCATTCCCCTGGGATCAAATGAAAACATCGAGTGCCAGATTAATTCCATCGTGCAGGCGTGGGCTATCCTGTCTGGAGCAGCCAAGGACTCAATGATTACGGATGATTCGATGGAAAGTGAGCATGGAACCCGCGAACGTGCTGAACGGGCGATGGAGTCCGTAGCTGAAAAATTAGTGCGCTTGGAAGATGAACTGGTGTTGTTATTTGATCCACCCTTTGATAAGACACCTCATGACCCAGGATATATCAAGGGCTATCCGCCAGGTATTCGGGAAAATGGGGGTCAATATACTCACGCGACGGCGTGGGTTGTTTGGGCCTTTGCTGAATTAGGGCAGGGGGATCGTGCAGAGGCATTGTTTCGAATGCTAAACCCGATTTATCATGGAAACACAGTGGAGAAAATCAAACGCTATCGGGTAGAACCCTATGTGGTGGCTGCGGATGTTTATAGTGTTCCGCCACATGAAGGGCGGGGTGGTTGGACCTGGTACACCGGTTCAGCAGGCTGGATGTATCGTTTGGGTTTGGAAGCTATATTAGGACTACGCCGGCTGGGCGATGTGCTTCGTGTCGATCCATGCATCCCAAGTAAGTGGTCTAGTTACGAAATGACATACAAGTTTGGAGATACCTCTTATCGTATCCTTGTCGACAATCCTGAGGGCGTCAACAGTGGTGTGGTGGAAATTACATTGGACGGAAAAATCCTGACTGGCAGGGATGTTCCACTATTGGACGATGGAAAGGTTCATACAGTCCATCTCAGGATGGGATGAAATAAGCAATCCACGTTTCCAGAAACTCCTCCCCGCGAGCTTTAAGCTCGCGGGGAGGTGATCAATGAACGCCCTTCGGAAATAAAGGGATTCTGTAGCCGCAGGCATTCCCACGCGCAGACACATGGATCCTTGTGGGTGTAGCTGAGAATTGGTATTGAATGGTTTTGTGCGCCCAATTCAACACATGCCTGCTCTTATTCTCCAGTAGGTCAGGCTCCCACGCCTGACCGTCGTCGGTAGAGGAGTCGCCTCGACTGGAATGGGTAGATAGGAATAATATCGATTAAGATGGGTTCGGATAAGTTATGATCAGTCGATCATCCTTATGGTTCTGCTATGCACTCATGTGCTATTGAGGCTCCGCGACATCCTGGCTAAAACTGAGCCTAGCAGGTATATTTGGCTTGTCTTGGAGCGGATCCTTTTCTTTTCCACTACTGGAAATTCAGAAAATTGTGATAGTAAAGCGTTCTAGTGCTTTGATCTTTTTCAGTTGATTAAAAGACTGCAGGAGAGTTCAGGTGCGGCAAGTTATTGGATCATTCATCACCATACTGATGTTGGGCCTATGTGTAGTTTCTCTGACTGCATGTGGTCAGGGACCTGCCGCCTCGGGTGAGACAACGGATCAATCCTTCGATAGATCCACGAGCCCCCCCACATCGATTCCTGCGACGGATGTTCCCTCAGGACCACTTGGTGGCGGTACAGGTCTCATCCTTTTTTCCTCTTACCGAGACGGGGAATCTGAAATCTATTCGATGTATGTCGACGGATCGGATGTATCTCGCCTGACAAATGATGATGCGCGTCTAAACCAACCCGTATGGTCACCGGATGGAAACCAAATCGCTTTCGTCCGCCGGAGAGGTGTTGAATACCGCGGGATCTATGTCATGAAGGCCGACGGTTCAGGACGGGTACGAGTCATGACGAATTACCAATCTCTTGACATAGAACCTGCCTGGTCGCCAGATGGATCGAAGATCGCCTTTACTTCTTCAAGGGATAGTTATTACGGCTCAGGAGATGAGAAAGTTACCGTGCTCAACATTTACATGGTTGACACGATAACACTACAGCAGATGCAGTTGACAGACACACAGGCATGGGATTCCTCACCATGCTGGTCCCCTGATGGAGAAAGGATCGTATTTCAGTCCTCCCGCGATGGGAATAATGAGATCTACATCATGGTCGCTGATGGATCGGGACAAGCGAACCTGACAAGGAACGCTGCCAGTGATGTAAGCCCCGCTTGGTCCCCCGACGGCAGCAAAATTGCATTCGTATCAGACCGAGATGGAGATGAAGACATCTTTATCATGGATGCTGATGGCCTGAACCAAACAAAGCTGGTGGATCTTTCCGGCGAGGACAAATCACCCGCTTGGTCACCTGATGGTCAATACATTGCATTCCACTCCGATGAGGACGGGGACTTCGAGATCTTTGTGGTGAAGATCGATGGTACCGAATTGATGCAGCTGACCGATCATCATGACTTTGATGGATTCCCCTCATGGCAACCTTCTCCCTCGGTGTTAGCCGCTGGTTCGGTCCCCGCCGAATTAGATCCAACGAATATTCGTCAGATGCTTGATTTCAACCTAATGGACTGGCTCAGTGCGAATGCCGTCCCGATGACCACAACTGAACCCGGACACAGCCTTGGTGATCTCGCCCCTTTAGGCGAGTTGATTGGTGATGCCCACGTTGTCAATCTCGGCGGTTTGACCTTCGGGACAAACGAATCCTTCACTATTCGGCACCGCATCCTGCAGTATTTAGTCACGGAATTAGGCTTCGACACCTTGGTCTTTGAGGTCAGCCAGGATGATGCAGTACAGATCAATCATTATCTTCAAACGGGGGAGGGGAACCCGCACCAATTGTTGGCAGAGCTCGATGATCCACGGTGGAATACCCAAGAAATGCTTGATTTGCTCTTGTGGATGCGGTTCCATAACCGACAACCAGGTAATGCACCGACGATAAGATTTTATGGGTTTGAAGTGGATGCACCATTTCTGCCCATGGATTTGGTTATGGCAAATCTGATGTATTTTGACCTCGGGGAAACTGGGCGGAGAGAACTTGTCTATGATTACTTAGGGGAAAGAAGCAGCCAAGTGGTTGAAAACGTTGATCGATTGCTCGCTCAAGCTGGATATAACGGCAAGTTCATCCTTTGGGAGTACAACTACGATTTTGCTGGAGCTATTCAGGCGGATTACTTAGTAAATACGGCGTTCCATCCTTCAGTTGGTTCCATGTTAAGCGAGATCTATGAAGAGGATCCGTTCACGATCGGCTTTGCCTTTGGCAGAGGGAGAATGACTGCCTTTGATTCCCTCCTCGAAGATAGGACATTAACTACCGTTCAAGTTTCACCGGCGCCATCGGGTAGTTTTGAATGGTTTGCTCGAAGCACTGCCTTGTCCGTATTTTTCATCCCCATCAGGCAGATTATCGATGAGGAAACCCCCCAAACACTATGGCTTGATCAACCACTATTATCACGACTGAGTGTTGGAGTATATCAACCTGATGATCCTAATAGTGGATTTCATCGGATTCGACTTGCACGTGTCTATGATGCCTTGGTGTACGTTGATCAAGTGTCCCCCATCCAATTACTCACACCGTATTCGGAATCAGAAATTGAAAGCGTCGAACCTTTTTGTTCCGATACGGGTGTGTGCACCCAGTGATGGTTTATATAAAGAATTTATGCATGCGTTTTGTCACTGAAATACAAATGAACCCTCTTCTGCTAGAGGGGTTATTAATCAATGGTATCAGTTAATGAGCGTTGGAGATAATAGCCGCGAACTATGGGAGATGAGCGGCAATTTCAGCTGCAGGGATCTGGAAGGTGGCAAAATTACTTCCGGGACCTGAGATCTCATCCCATCGGAAAGTTTCGATTAAGATCGGCTCTTCTCCCAAATAATTAAACAATTCAACTTCTGTCCAGCCTAAATGGCCGCGTTCAATCCTAAGGGTTAGTGTGCCGTTCGGATCCATCTTTGTGAAGAGGATTTCAATGACAAGCTCTACCGCATCTCCCCCCTCAGCTCTCTCAATTGGCTGCTGGAGGAGAATATTCCCCTCGAACATCCCAGCAACTTCAACTTCATTGCTCGCCATGACAATACTCGGGCTGATCCATGACGCGCCACTGACGATTTTGAATGCGGTCCAATCTGAGGTGGTCACCATACGAACTTGGGCTCGGTAGCGTGGTGGCCATTCGGTTTCGAGAAAGCCATGGACCAATTCTCGTGTGAGATTCATATACCCCTCTGGACCAAGATCGCCATAATCTGTATATTCGTAGCCCTGGTCATTGGCCATTCCCATATTCGCTGGTTCGATCTGCGTCCCCTCATGCCACTCATTAAACGAAGTGATCGTGATCATTTGAGGTTCCACCCCGAAAGCAAGTGCAGCTTGCCATTGCTCTTCGTAGGTTACGCCGCCTCGACGATCCAAAAAATCGCCCGATGGATAACCTATTCGCTTAGCGGAGAAACCAGGAAGGACACTCGGGACGTACCAGGCGGCCTGAGGGACATCGCGAGCCCAACTAAAACTCTCTCTTGGTATGGGGTTCAAAGTTGCGTAGTTATACATGCCGTCAAAATGTCCACGATCAATCCAACCGGCATCTGTTGTGTTGGCGATCACTAAACCACCTTCAGGTGAAGCATGGATCGCCTCTATCGCGTCTAGCCAGAATTCTGGTTCGACAGGTTCACCTTCAGGATCGGGATGGTAAATAGCCCAGATGAAGAATAAGCCCTTCGGTCGTTCATCCTGGCTCCAGCGGCTTTGAACAGGCGTGCGGAAAAAGGCTGGATGTTCCCCATATCGATGATAGAGGTATTGGATATCATCGACGACACGATCAGCTGAACGGCCTCCGTAGGGTTCGATGTGAAAGGCCACTTTGAGGCCATATCGTTCTGCCATTTCAAGCAGGAGAGGTACGGCCTCATCTTCGATCGAACCTTGTCCCCACCACGAGCTGATGACTACTCCGACACCCGCAGCCCGAAGCCAAGCGAAGTGGTGCGCTACTGCAAGTGGATCAAATGAGCTGTAAGGGCCTAAGACCGGGTAATAATCGCTGCTGATGTCGAGCGGTGGATTAAAGTCTGGTTCATTCCAGTGGACCCAATGCTCATGATACTCTGGATTGCTGTACCATGGGTAATAGAATACACCGATCCGGTAGGAGGGATTGGCGCCTTCAACTGGTGGAAAGGCTTCAATCGGTTCCGGTGTTGGTTCTTCTGGTGGGCGTGGTGTAGCGGGTGGAATTGTAGGGCGGGGGGTTACCGAAGGTGGCGATTCGGGTAGGGTGGTGAACAGTTCTCTCCCCGCGGTGAGCAAACCGACAACGACTATCCCGATGATGATCACGCCACCGGCAGCCCAACCCCAGATGGGAACTTTAATCCGCTTCTTTTTGGCAACAGGGATGGGTTCTGGGCGGACATCCACCGCTGGCATCTCTGGCTCGCGAATTTTCGCTTCATCAGGAATGTGGACCTCTGGTTCTGCGATCTCAGGTTCGACCACCGTTTCTTCGATTTCAGGCTCGGAGACCTCCAGATCCAGATCGATTGGAGCTTCTGGTACGGGCTCTACCTTCTCTTCTGCTTCAACTTCCTTGGGTTCAATGACATCTTTTTCCTCAACGATCACCTCTTCTGCGGGAACCGTCATTTTTTCTTTAACCAGGATCTCTTCGAAGGCAAGGACCTCTTCCTCAACAAAGTCAATTTCCTCCGGTGTTACAACATCTTCCTCCACCGCAGCGATTTCATCTGCCGTTGGTATCGGCTTATCGATCGCTATGGTTCTTTTGAGTTCCACGGCTAATTCACCTGCCGTTGCTTGTCTTCCCTCTCGCTCCTTGCATAGCACACGCTCGAAAAGTGTTACGAAGTTAGGTTGCAGATCCGGCCTGGTGTCGAGGATATTCGGTATGGGTTCTGTGATGTGTTTAATCGCCACGCCTATCGGCGTGTCGGCATCGTAAGGTGGGTTCCCGGCGAGCATTTCAAAGAGGACCACACCGAGTGCGTAGATGTCGCTACGCTGATCGAGCGTGCGATCACCTCGCGCTTGTTCGGGACTCATATACGCTGGGGTGCCAATAATACCGCCCCCGGTGTAGGTGGTAGTCTCTTGCGTTAGTTTTACAATACCGAAGTCGGTGAGGAAAGCATTACCCCGGTGGTCAAACAATATGTTCCCAGGCTTAATGTCGCGATGGATAATCCCTCGCTCATGTGCTTCGTCGAGGGCGGAGGCAAGTCGGGAGATGATGCCCGATATCTCCTTCAGTGGAAGTGGACCGTCCTCCATTCTATCGATCAAGGATCCCCCGATCATGTGGCGCATAACCAGGTAGGGTTGACCGTCTTCCTCTCCAAAGTCATAGACGGGGACGATCGCTGCGTGCTCGAGTGACGCGATGGTCTTCGCCTCACGGGAAAAGCGCGCAATGAAAGTCGGGTCGTGAAGGAATGCTCGGGGAAGTAATTTCACCGCCACGTCGCGCTCGAATCTCGGGTCATGTGCGAGGAAAACCGTCGACATCCCGCCTCGACCGAGCTCGGAGAGGATTTCATAGCGGCCGATCTTACGGAGGGTCACTTTCTAGTCTCTCTGAAGTAGCGATACCTTACGAATAACAACTTACAGTGGATAGTACCATTATATCGCGATGAGGGGCAGATGATTTGAGCGTTAGACAAAGGATGTACGAAGAGAGAGGGCGACCTTCCGGTCGCCCTACGTGTTCTTCGTATCATTTACGCTAAATAGCTGAACGAATGACGCTGATGGGAAAAGCCTGAGCCCTCAGCCCTTACGGCCAGGCAAGTATAGATGGTGCACCATACCCCAATTTGTTAAATGCACGGACCTGACCATAAGAATCCCCTGAACAGCCTCCCTTATCGCTAAGCGTATAGGATGTATTGGCCGTGCTATACACCACATCCAGGAGGTAGGTGCCGTTGCATATTCTCGCTTCGATCAAATAACCCAAACCCACAGATGGCGGCGCGGGATTCCAACTGATTGTTACACTGGAACCACTCCTGTTCGCCTTCACACCGGTTAGCGACGGCACGGATGGGTTTATGTAGATCGGTGGGTAGACCACAGGAATGGTCATGATGTCGACGGAGGCTGTGACAAATGCCGAAGAAACCCAACAATGCCAATCTGTGTCGTGGGGTAATACCCAAAGCCATGTCCCCGCGTAGTTACGACCGTCAAGCATTGCCGTATCCCCATCTGACAGCGCCCATGCGTACATATATACCGGATCAGGACCATAACGACAATTAACATTCCCATCGGCGGTGATGGTAGCCGGTTCTTCTGTCGGTGTCTCGGTTGGGGTCGGAGTATCCGATGGAGTCGGCGTTTCTGTCTCGGTTGGTGTGATAGTAGCTGTTGGGGTCTCAGTTGAGGTCGAAGTCATACTAGGGGTTAAGGTAAACGTCGGTGTAAAAGTAGACGTATACGTAGCGGTCAATGTAGAGGTCTCGGTTGGAGGGGGCGAGGTTGGTGTGTGGGTAGGAGTAAGGGGTGTTTCAGTCGCGCAACCGGTGAGTAGAACGATTGTCAATATCGTAATCAGAAGCAGCTTTCTCACTTGTTACCTCCCAGAGTATTGTCCTCTCCGAAGAGGTTAAAATCACTAGGTAAATCTGGCTAAAAGGGGGGATTTCAATCTAATGCACTGTCATCCAAGATTCGATGCATAATAGCGGAAAAGCACCCTGAACATATCGAAGGGTGCGTACCACAGCAATACATCATCCTCCGATAGGCTCAGGATGACTTTTATCTTAGGGATCAATCATTTGTATCTTGATAGAGCACTAGGTACTAAGTTACAAAGGGAAGCTGTACCTGAGGGCAAGAAAAACCATTCGTTCAGCGTTTTGCTATAGGCCTTGAATTTGTAGAAATTGTGACAAACCCGCCAGAACAGCATCAATGTCTTCCTCGTTTGCCATCGGTACCATGTGACCTACGCGGAAGACTCGATCATGGAGACCTTCTCCTAAACCTCCGGAAACCATGATTCCGTGTTCTTCTATTAAATATTGGACAATCTCTCCCGTAGGTACGCCTTCTGGACCATATATCGCCGTAACTACGGGAGCGAGCTGGTCATCAGGCGTAAAAGGTTGAAGACCTAATTTTCGAACCCCATCCCTTAGCCGCAACGCTAGCTTAGTATAGCGTTCTATTCGCTCTTCAATGCCATCCGCTAATAAGCTTCGTAGCCCAGTTTTTAATGCAAGGACGTTATTAGTCGGCATGGTTACGGGGTAGGGATGCCATTCACTCCATTCATCAGCATATTGACGCCATGTTTGAAGGTTAAGATACCAACCATGATGTCTTTGTGGTTTTGTGTCCATGATCTCCCACGCACGTTGGCTGATTGCGATGGGTGCTAAACCAGGTGGTGCGCCGAGGCATTTCTGTGAGGCGCTCACGCAGATGTCAATCCCCCAATCATCCATCGCCAAAGGGATGCCACCAAGAGAAGCTACCGCATCGATAATTGTTGGAATATTGTTGACATTGGCTTCTGCAGCAATTTCGGCAACAGGATTCACGACAGTTGTCGAAGTTTCTAGATGAACCAGTGACACTGCCGCAGCATCAGGATGGAGAGAGAGCGCTTCCTTGAAATCTGATGGGTTTAGAGGTTCACCTAGGGCTGCATGGACTGGGATTACTTCAAGACCATATCCGCCGCATATATGGCGCAGTCGTTCACCAAAGAAACCATTTGTCCCAACAATAACCTTCTCGCCAGACGCAGTCAGGCTCCCTATGGCGGCATCCAATCCTGATGACCCGGAACCCACAAGGATATAGACATCCCCCTGGGTTTTGAACACCAGCTTTAGGAGTTCTACCGTCTTTTTATAGATCGCTACCCATTCCGCACCGTAATGCGCTCTTACCTGACTTCCCATTTCACGTAATACGCTCTCTTGGACAGGTACTGGTCCGGGAATCATCATTTTCTCGGGCATAGTTGGGATCCTTTTAATGTCTCCACTGAGAAAAATCAACTGCGAGAGGATGATCGGGATATGTGGGTGTGTGGCCTACGCCCACACACCCACATATCCCCTTCCTTACTCTTCGAGGGTGATTTTTTCAGTGCACGTTTTAAATCGAACGAAGTATACAACGTGATTGACCTCGCGCGCAGTTCTTGTTGCTGGTCGAAGTTCAAGGAACATGATTTATGAACGTGTCGTCCTCTGGTTCATTGGTATACCAATTTAGCCAAAGGCTCAAGTGTGGAAGGGTGGTCTGGAATATCGTATCCTTGACCATGCAAGATCCATTCACCCTTCAATTCCAGCGCGTTCAGCGCAAGCTTTATATTTGCCAAGCAGATTCCACCGTCGTAGTAGCGGTAAGCCTGGCCTGGACCGAGGCCATATTTTTGATTGTACCGTTTCACGAAGATATGCAATTCACCTTCATGCCATAAGAATCTCCAAGGTTGTGCGTTGACCGCGGAGGGGGAGAAGCGAGCGGCGGATAGAATTGGGAAGAGATCATCGGGTGGATGAGTGGGATGATCGAAAGTTCCCTGATAGAAGAGCAGATTCATTGGCAATCGGGTGTTCCCTCTTGGCACAGAGCGCATCAAGGAGTTTAAAGCGCGTCCAGTGTTAGAACTGGCTGGGTGTCCAAATGCCAGCAATGCACCACAGCGAGAATCTACCGGAAGGTCTAGACGGGCGCGATTGGCTTCCTCTCGATACAGGGTTCCAATGTAGCATGTTCCGATGCCGAGGCCTGCAAGCCGGACGACGATTTGTTCGACACGATAACCTAAGTCAACCAGCGGATAATGATTACCGATAATGTATGGTGCTAAAGCATGGGGTGGTGTAACGATGTATCCGTATGCGCCCATGCTGGAGATGAAATCCTTGTCGATCAACATACCATCGTGGTAACGAACATCGAAGTGATTTTCAGGGATTAATGGCTCAGTACTTTCGATCAGGTGTTGAACTCGGCCGATCATCCCCGTGTCCAACGTGGTTCGGTCATAGCGACGCACGGAGCGTCGGTTAAGAATCGCATGATATAGGTCAGGTGGATTATTAAAAGTCTTCATCGATGGCGTACAATGCCTCCAAGTTATCGATATTTAGGCTGCTCAAGTTACGTCGACTAGCTGTAATGTCAACTTCTTTGATGTACCATGTCGTCATAAGGCAATGCCGTAAAATCTGCGCGATAATGGTTTGCGATGCGCTCTATTACGCAATTGTATGCTCCTTTGCATTATATTACCTCCTTAGTTACCCCCGGGTGAAAGAGAAGCAAGGCGATGGAAGACCTCACTGGAAAACAACTCGGTCAGTATCGGGTCGTCGAACCGTTGGGGGAGGGCGGTATGGCGGCTGTGTACAAGGCCTATCAGCCTGCAATGGATCGCTATGTAGCTCTAAAGATCCTTCCGCGACATTTTGCCAGTGATCCGGAATTTGTGGGCCGATTTGAACAAGAAGCCAAAGTCATCGCGAAACTACAACATGTCTATATCCTTCCAGTTCACGATTTCGGTGAGGCCGAGGGATACACCTACATCGTGATGCCATATGTAGAAACAGGCACGCTTGCGGACATGTTGGAAGGCAAGCCGCTCCCATTACCAAAAATACGGAAATTCACCTCACAAGTTGGAGCCGCATTGGGATACGCTCACTCAAGAGATATCGTCCATCGCGATGTTAAACCGAGCAACATACTGATCGACGAGCAGGAGAATTGCCTGCTGACAGATTTTGGGATCGCGAAGATTGTTGAGGGGACATCACAGTTTACGCAAACAGGGGCGACGATTGGGACACCAGCGTATATGGCTCCAGAACAAATCCTCGGGGAAAAGCTTGACGGACGGAGTGACATTTATTCGTTGGGTATCGTGTTATTTGAGATGGCGACTGGTCGGCAACCCTATCGAGCCGAGACGCCGCCAGCGATTTTCGTCAAGCACCTACATGATCCACTGCCTCTCCCTCGGATGGAGAACCCCGATCTGCCTGAATCTATCGAACGAGTGATCCTCAAATCTCTTGCTAAGGATCGGGAAGATCGATATCCATCAGCCTCTGACTTTGTGCAAGCGGTTCAGGCAGCAATCTCCGAAAAACCGCGCGAGCAAGTCGCCGTTGTAGAGCCGGATGTGCTACCGGTTCCCACCATTGTTGAGGAAGAATTTCCCGAGGTCAAACCGCCCACACCCTTACCGAGAGAACCGATCACTCCCGAGGTTGAACGGGTAGAAGCCCTCCCACAACGCAAAGTGCCTCGCTGGATCTACGGGCTTGCTGCTTTAGCTTTTATCGTGCTTATCGGCGTGTTCTTAGGACCAAGGATCTTCCCAAGTGGGGTTGAGATCACACCCGTGCCTACAGAAGCTCCCGCGACTTCTGAGCCTCTTACACCTGTGCCGACTTTGGAGCCGGAGGAGCTCGGGGTTTCAGTTAAATGGACCTTCAACGCCCAAAGCGTCATCCATTATCTTGATTCATGGGGCGATGACTTGGCATCAGGTGATTTAAATTTAGATGGTGTTCCTGATGTGGCATTTGGGACCAAAAGCGGTGATGTGATCGTCGTGAACGGTTCTACTGGAAGTGAGCTATGGTCCTATCGTGCCACAACCCAGATGGACGCAGCCGTCAATGTGGATATCGTGGATGTGAATGATGACGGTATTCTCGAAGTGATCGCAGCTGGGAAAGGGGACAATACGACGAGTCAGCAGGCGATCATCACTGCTTTAGATATTTCAGGCAATAAACTCTGGCAAGCTCAGGGCATATACGAGGAAGTAACAGATTTAGCTTACGGAGATATGGACAACGATGGTGACACCGATGTCATCGCTGCTTTGGGCACTTATCCATGGGGTGGTGGGGAGCTGATGATCATGGATGGCGCTACAGGTTCCCACTTGTGGTCGGAGGGATTAGGGAGTGGTACTCCACAGGGTCTTGATATCGGGGATGTGGATGGTGATGGTTTTTTGGATGTGGTGGTTGAGAACTACGATAACATGGTCTTCCTTCTGGATGGGTTTTCAGGGGAGTTATTGTGGGAGCGAGAGAAGAGTTGGTATGGGAGGGATGTCGTGATTGCTGATGTAGATGATGATGGTGCTCAGGAAATCATCTCGGGCGCTGGTCAAGTTGTTGTTTTTGATCCCAATGGCAACCAGGAATGGATAGCCGGCGTAGAAGAGGAGGGGATGGATATCTCCGTTGGAGACATCAATGGCGATGATCGAATCGAGGTCGTTCTCAGCTCAGGTTTTTCGGGTGTGTCTGCTGTGTTCGATGGAGAGGGCCAAACGCTCTGGGAAAGAGATCGCAGCGGTGTTCACGTCATCGGTGATGTCAATGGTGACGGGACGGATGACATCGTATTTGCCACGATCAGCTATTACGGGATTGAGGTTCCATATTCGATTGAAGCGGTAGACGGAGCGAACAATACCCTCTGGAGCTACCCGCTGGATTCAATCTTCAACGAGCAAGGTTTCGCGATGATCACCGTAGACCTCGATGGTGATCCGGCCCAGGAGGTACTGGTGGCAAACGGGCCGCAGTTGCTGGCGCTTGATGTCATCCGAGCCAGCAGGGAAATTGAAGAAGCTGTAATCCCTACCCAGGTTCCCAGATCGGCCTATGACTTTGCTTTCGTGTCCATCCAGGATGATGAATACAAGCTATACATCTCATCATCTTCAGATATGAGCTTAGCGCGTGAGATCCCACTGCCTTCTGGCTACGAGTTTGTCCGCTGGCCAAGCTGGTGTGGGGATCGTCTCTATATCGAGGTGGCCGATGCTGAAAGGATAGAGCCACAAAGGATTTTTATCGTTGACCCATTCATGGGCACTCAAGAGATGTGGCAGCCTACGGATCCAGGATTTGGAAACTTAGCTACGCCGGGTTGCACCTCGGATGGGAAATCGCTCGCATACGCGGTATATCGGGATGGACGCTATCAGTTGGAGGTTTCAGATCTCCTCAACAACCGACGAACATTTACAACAGCTTCAATAGCAGATGTGCATTTTGGTAACCCAACTTGGTCGTCTAACACGGGGGAGCTGTTATTTATGGGCTTCTATGATAATGTCTACCGTCTCTGGCGAGTATCTGCTGAATTGGGTCGTGAGTCTAATGAGTTATCTTTGAGGAATGCGGTAGACGGTGGGACGATCTACGAAAGTCTCTACCCCACGTTATCCCCTGACGGACTCAGGGTGGCTTTCATCTGCTCGATGGACGATTGGAGGTTGTGCGTCCACGATCTCACTACATGGCAGACGCAGTGGCTCCACAAGATCACGGCCTCCAATATTGAAGCGACGCTGTCCGCGCCGGGTACACCATCCTGGTCGCCAGACGGGGAATGGATTCTCTTCGCTACCGAGGATGATGGTGACCGCGATATTTATCGAATACGACCGGATGGGAGCGGTTTAGAAAATCTAACCCCGGATTGGCCCGGGATAGAGTTGATGCCCGCTTGGCGGAGGTGAACGTGCCAGGTTCGAGGCCATCGAGACCGTCACGGCGTCTTCTTATAACTATCCTTACCCTCGCCGCCATAGGTATCCCGCTTTGCTGTGTCACCCTATGGATCTGCATAAGATTATGGAAGGATCTTACCTTTATCAGTAGGGATATCTTGGGCTTGAGTTCCACACAACCTTCCGTGACTCGAACGCCAAGCTTGATCCCAACCTCGAGCTCGACCTCAACCTCAACCTTAACCCCAACACCCAGCCGGACACCGACACCAACTCCGACCTACACACCGACTCCTGACCCTCGGGTTCTAACTTTACTCTCCCAAATGACCCTGAGGCAGATGGTAGGGCAGCTTATTATGACGGGCGTCAATGGCCAGGAGGTGACGGCTGCCACGTGCCAATTCATACAGCAGCTCGCGCCAGGTGCGGTAGTTTACCGGACGGGCAATGTGGTCTCACCTCAACAGCTCCGGCAATCCTCATCCAATTTGCAGGGGTGTGCGTATGTAGGAGGTGTACCTTTATTCTTAGCCGTGGATCATGAAGGTCAATATGTCACGCGTTTTGAGGGCGGGGTGACCATTTACCCTCCCGCTATGGCACAGGGAGCTACTCAGAATCCCGAGCTTGCTTATCAAGTCGCACTATCAGCAGGCAGGGAACTTTCCTTCAGTGGCGTAAATATGGTACTGGGCCCGGTAGCGGACGTTCTTATCGAATATAACAACACTGTAATTTCCCAACGATCTTTTGGGGGCGATCCGGATCACGTGAGTGCCTTCGTTGCGGAAGCTTCTAAAGGTTACCTCGAAGCCGGATTGATCCCCGTGCTCAAACACTTCCCAGGTCATGGAGGCGTCGCTGGCGACTCACATTACACGCTACCGACGGATGACGTCGATTGCCAAAGTTTGCGTTCGGCTTACCTGCCTCCGTTTCAAGCGGGTTTGGATGCCAGAGTCCCAGTGGTGATGACGAGTCATGTGGCGTTCCCATGTCTTGATGAGGCTAACCGACCGGCCACGCTTTCGGATGAAGTCTTGCGTGTATTGCTTGAGGTGATGGAATTTCATGGTGTAGTCCTCACCGATTCGATGAGCATGGGTGCGATTACAAGCGATGGACGCACGATCCCTGAGGCTTCCGTGCAGGCGGTGAGAGCGGGTGTCGATATGCTTCTCATCACCTCGCCGGAACAAGCCCTCGCGACCCGGAATCGATTGGAATTGGCTGTGCAGCAAGGTGAAATCCCGTTGGAACGAATCCATGATGCCGTGGAACGAATCCTTCGCGTAAAAGCTGCTTCGGGTCTGATTTCATTCCCTGTCCTTGAACCCTCTGCACCAGACTGGCAAGCAAACTACGAATTTGCACTTGACGTGGGTCGTCAAGCATTAGCATTGCTCAAGGACCAAGCGAATCTTGTTCCTATCCCGCCTGAGCTGCATAGGATTCTCGTGATTGGTCCAACAGATGGATGGGGGCTTTATCCCTTATTGACGACCGATCTTCACGCGAGCGGATTTGAAACGTATGTCGTTCGCTACTCAAATCCATGGAGCGGACCGGTCCCAGAGGTCGGCTACCTGGAGAGCTTACCCAACCAGGCTATAGAATATGACCTCATCCTCATGCTGACCTGGGAGTCACATCTAAACCAATTTCGGTACGACGATGTATGGCAAATGAGACTTGTAGAAGCCTTGATCGCGACAGGGAAACCCTTGATCGTTGTTGCCTTGAAATCTCCTACGGATATCTTAGATTTCCCCGAGATTACCACCTATATCACCACATTTGGTACCACGCGTGGGCAACTACAAGCTTTGGCGGATGCTTTGGTTGGGGACTATACACCGAGTGCACAAAGCCCATTGCCTGGTATTCCTTAGGGCCCAAAACCAACTATGGATTAAGCTGGCACAGGTGAAATCTTTTTGTTTTGTTCAAGGATATGGATACCATGATGGCCAATGGTGAGTGTGAGATGGCGGTCATTAATCCTGATCTTCGTGCTGATTGACGGCTTCCCTCGCCGGATCCCCTCCAATCGAGAACCGCGAGTTCAAAACTTCGTGAAAGCGATCCGTGTATTGGTTTAAAGATATATGTTGATCATCGTTGCCAGGTCTTTTCTTGCTGTGCAAGAAACGCATCCACTTCCTGACGAGTAGGCATGACAGTCATGGTTCCTAAACGTGTGACGGTCAGAGCACCAGCGGCGTTGGCTCGCCAAACAGCTTCTTCTAAAGAAAGGCCATCTGCGACCGCCACACTGAGCGTTCCAGAGAAGGCATCCCCCGCACCGGTTGTATCAACGACATCAACGGGAAAAGCTGATAGGATCGCCTCATGTTCTTCTGATAGGATCATCGCCCCACGGGAGCCTAGTTTAAGAACCACTGCTTGAGGGCCGGCAGCAAGCAGCTCATGCGCGACAAATTCAACATTGGTCTCGTCCTCGACCGGATGACCTGCCAAGGTCGCAGCTTCCAGAGCGTTTGGGGATAATATCGTGCAATTCGCCCAGGTTTGAGGGGCATATGCGCGCGGTGGTCCTGCATCTACAATGACCGGAATCCTGAAATCCACCCCAGCTTGCACAGCGGCTGCCACGACAGTTTCTGGAATTTCAAAATTTACCAAGATCCCATCGAGTGAGTTTCTGTGAGAGTTGAGGATATTCACCACCGCATCCTTACTCAGGTGATCGTTCGCGCCATTAACAACGAGGATGGTATTTTCACCCTCAACATCGATCATGATAATGGCCGCACCGGTAGCGGCTTCAGGGTGAATTGTTACCCCGCTCAGGTCCACACCTTCTTGGTTTAAATGGGCCATTTCCATGCGTCCGAATTCATCGTCACCGATACAGCCGATTAACATCGCCTCAGCCCCCGCTCGAGCGACAGCAACTGCAGCGTTTGCGCCTTTCCCTCCCGGACCAATTTGAAGACTTTCCGCAGGGAGGTTCTCGCCAACCATTGGCACACGAGAGGTCTGGATAGCTAGATCGGTGATGATGCTTCCAATAACAGCGATCTTAGGCATGACTTATCCCCTTTTGTTGGTGAAGTTGCGCAGCTTGAAGCTATAAACTTTATCCGAACTTTACGACCAACTTTCCTATCATCGGTCTGTAACAATCGTGTCAAATGGTCAACAGTACAAAGTAGTATAACCCCAAGATTTGATAGCCCTAAATTAGGCCAATAGTTTTTTTTCGAATGCCGGAGGGCAATGTGATCTATTTAGCATGTCGACTCCTTCGACAAACTCCCTTCGGTGAGCTCAAGCCAAGGTATATCGAAGGGGTCAGAATGATACTCTCCTTATGTCATCCTGAGCGAAGCGAAGGATCCCTATGATGATGCTTTTTGATTCGACAGATTACAGGGATTCTCACCCTTCGGGTACGATACCGTCGCGCTTATCAGCGCTCAGAATGACAAACTTCTTACATCCCCTGAGCCCTTCAGCGAGTTCAGGAAAGGCAGGACAGGGTTCAGGATTAGCAGAGCACGATTCAAGACGGGATTTGAGGTAATCGAAGATTTGCTCGGGCTATCGCGATTCGTTCAGCTACGCCCTCATCAGAAATCAATCTCAATTCATCGTGCAGCAATTCACAAACTGAGGCCCTCAGCGTATAATCTAAGTATCTAAACGAACATCTTGATAAGGAGCGAACTCATGAAAGGCGACGAGAAACTCATTGAGGTCTTGAATCAACTCTTGGCGGATGAGCTTACTGCTATCAGCCAGTACATGGTGCATTCTGAGATGTGCGACCATTGGGGATTTGATGGCCTTCACGGGGCCATTGAAGAGCGGGCTATCGAAGAGATGCGTCATGCTGAGTGGCTTATTGGACGTATTCTTTTTCTTGAAGGCATTCCCATCGTTTCGAAGCTTAACCCCATGGAAATTGGGAAGACAGTCCCTGAGATGATCGCGAACGACATCAAGGCAGAACATATGGCAGTAAAAGCCTACAACGAAGGCATCGCGCTCGCAAGCGATGTCGGTGATGAGGGTACTGGTGATCTGCTGACGAAGATTCTTGGGGATGAAGAGAACCACATCGATCAGGGTGAAAAGCAGCAAGCACAAATTGCACAGATGGGGCTCGAGAATTACCTCGTAATGCAAATCGGAGACGAGAAATAAGAGCGAACAGAATTCCTTGGCACTCTTGGGGCCGGACATCCGTCCGGCCCTTTCTTGTGAATAGTGGGTGAAGGGGTAAATTATGGAAAAGGAGAGTTATACCTTGTCGGAATTATTTGATGGATTTCCAAATGGACGTACAATGAGAAGATCAGAAATAGGGAGGATGCAATGGCGCGTTCGAAGAAGAAGACCAAGAAGAGTACGCCCAAAGTAACACTTACTATTGATGAGCTCGACTTGGAGGCTCTGCATCGCGCTTGCGATCCAAGTTCTCTTGGATTCAAAACCACTGATGAGCTGCCGGTATTGACAGAGGTCATCGGCCAGCCGCGTGCATTTCGTGCAATGGAACTTGGTACAGAAGTCTTGGGACCAGGTTTTAATATTTTTGTACTTGGGTCGCCCGGTTCAGGCAAAACAACTTTGATCCATCAATATCTCGAACGAAAGGCTTCCTCAGAACCGATATCAGATGATTGGTGTTACGTGAATAATTTTGCCAATCCTCATGAGCCAAAAGCCTTGAGATTACCAGCAGGACGAGCTGTCGAGCTGCGGAAGGACATTCAATCGCTTCTAACGGTATGTAAGCAGGAAATCACACGGGTTTTTGAGAGCAAAGAATACAACGAGGAATTTAACCGGCTCAAAGAGGGTCAGGAGAAACGTGCGGAAGGTGAGCTCAAGAAGCTTAATGATAAAGCTGCAAAGTACAATTTTCTTCTGGCAAGGACACCTTTTGGCTTCATGCTGGTTCCAGCAATTGAGGGGAAACCGCTCACACCAGAGGATTTAGAAAAGCTTTCGCCAAAACAGCGTGAGAAGTTCAAGGGTCTTGAGGACAAGCTGCAAGGTGAGGTGAAAGCCAGCTTAGCAGCGATTCGAAAGGGAGAAAGGGAGACCCAAGACAAAATCCAAGAGCTCGATGCTCGAACAGCGCTCTATGCTGTAGGGCATTTGATCGATGAGTTGAAAGGGAAATATGAAGGTTTAGATCAGGTCATCGCGCATCTTGAGTATGTGCAAGCGGATATGATTTCTAATATCGATCGACTGCGTTCGTCTGAAGAAGACACAAAAAGCCCTCTTGCACAACTAGCCGGCCCTGATTTACTCCAGCGTTATGACGTTAACGTTATCGTGGATAACTCGGAACGGGAAAGCGCACCAGTTGTAGTGGAGAATCACCCCTCCTATCAGAATCTGATTGGGCGAATCGAGCATGAGGTCGTGATGGGCGCTTCCCGCACAAACTTCGGGATGATCCAACCAGGTGCGTTGCACAGGGCAAATGGAGGTTACCTGATACTTCCGGCTCGTGATGTACTCCTCAACAATTACGCCTGGGAAGGTCTAAAACGAGCGTTACGTGAGCAATCGATAAGGATCATAAATCTTGGAACCCAATTGGGTCTTCAGAGTACAGTATCACTCGAACCTGAACCGATACCACTTGATGTGAAGATTGTGCTCATCGGAACACCGATGCTTTTCTACATGCTTCGAGCTTACGATGAGGATTTTCCTAAGCTGTTCAAGGTAAAAGCTGAGTTTGCGACCATCATGGATCGCACACAAGAGACCGAGCACGAATACGCACTTTTCGTTAAGGCCGTTGTCGATGCTAATCAGTTGCCAGCATATGATTCAACCGCCGTAGCGGAGGTGATTGAGTACGGTTCTCGTCTTGCTGAAAACAAAGACAAGCTCTCCACACGTTTTGGCGAGATCGCGGATTTAATTCGTGAGTCCGCGTATTGGTCGAAAAAATTGGAGCAGGAGATCGTCTCCGGTCCAGCGGTCAAGAAGGCGATCAAAGAAAGCATCTATCGTAGCAATTTAATTGAGGAACGGCTTCAGGAGATGATCTCCAACGAGACGCTCCTCATCGATGTCACTGGCGAAACCGTAGGACAGGTTAACGCACTTTCCGTTTTGCAGATGGGAGATTACGCATTTGGTCGACCGACCCGTGTAACCGCTACGGTTCATCCAGGGCAGGGCGGTGTTGTGGATATCGAGCGGGAAGCAAAGCTTGGTGGGCGGATTCACACCAAAGGGGTGCTCATCATTAGCGGTTACTTGGGAGAGCGATACGGGCAGAAACAACCCCTCAACCTCTCTGCTGCGCTCACCTTCGAGCAATCCTATGAAGATATCGAGGGTGATAGTGCTTCAGCGGCTGAGCTATTTGTTCTCCTCTCGGCAATATCTGAAATCCCACTGCGTCAGGATCTAGCGATCACCGGTTCAGTAAATCAACATGGTCAGATTCAAGCGGTGGGTGGGATCAATGAAAAGATAGAGGGGTTCTTTAAGATATGCAAAGTGAAGGGCATTTCGGGCTCTCAAGGCGTGATCATCCCTATGGGGAACGTCCCTCACTTAATGCTGGACGATGAGGTCATCCAGTCCGTGGCAGAAAACAAGTTTCATATTTGGCCCATTACAATTGTTGATGAAGGTCTGAGGTTGCTCACGGGAATCGAAGCGGGTGTTTTAGGGGAAGATGGAGCGTACCCGGAGGGTTCCTTCAACCATAGGGCAAGTGAGCGATTAGCGGAATTTGCCGAGGTGGTACGTGCATCAGCGGACGAAAATTCAAAGAGTCCAAAGGAAGGTGAAGATAATAAGACGGATTAAATTTTTGCCTGTGGGATAACAATATCTACAGGCTTTGGAGTGATATGTGAAAGTTTTTTTAATTCGTTTCATGTTCGTGATTTTCCTGGTTGCTTTATGTGTGGGGTGTGGTCCAGGATCGACGCCCGCAGCATCTCCCCCTACAACCACACCACAACCCCCCACACAGTTAGAAAACACAGCAGTGTCGAGCATTGAACCCGAACCTACTATTAAACTTGAGGAAGGAGATCAGGCGATGGGATTCATGTTATCAAGCACCTCCTTTACTGAAGGAGATCCGATTCCCCAGAGATACTCTTGCGACGGTGAGGATATTTCACCGCCGATGCAGTGGACTGATCCGCCTGAGGACACTGTGTCCTTTGCCCTCATCGTGGATGATCCTGACGCACCGGTTGGTACTTGGGTGCATTGGGTGCTCTACAACCTTCCAGCCGATACACGTTCTTTACCCGAGGCGTTTCCCTCCGATGCAGATCTACCTGATGGCGGCAAGAATGGTGAAAATAGCTGGGGGCGACTTGGCTATGGGGGTCCCTGCCCACCAGGCGGTACCCATCGCTATTTCTTCAAGCTCTACGCCTTAGACCTGATGCTCGATATAGCCGCTGGAGCTACAAAAGATCAGCTGCTGCAAGCGATGGAGGGCCATATCTTAGCCGAGAGCGATTTAATGGGAACGTATACGCGTTAGGATGTACAACACAAAACACCCAATTAGATAATCAAATGTCACGAATAACATGAACGATGAAATATTTGTGGGCTTCTCGAATCGTCACTCGAAGGTCACAACTACACATTGATGAGCAGCCTGCCGTAAGATGCGAATCTGCGACAGTATAAGAACCATAATTTGATGACGGAGGAGACTGAGAACATGAGTAGCCCGAATGTGTTCGACCCAAAGCATTATCCAGAATTGGATAGCGGCCCTCGAGTCCTGCTCGGCCCTGGTCCTAGTATGGTACATCCGAGGGTTCTTCGAGCTATGGCGGCTCCAGTTATTGGGCATCTGGATCCATATTTTCTGCAGCTTATGGACAGGACCCAGGATTTGTTACGCTATGTATTCCAAACGAAGAATCAACTAACCATCCCGATCTCCGGAACAGGAAGCGCGGCGATGGAAGCTGCGGTGGCTAATTTTATAGAACCCGGGGATCCAGTCCTGGTGTGTATTAATGGCTATTTTGGACATCGTTTAACGGACATGATACAACGCTATGGCGGGGAGATTTCTACGATCCATCGATCGTGGGGGGAGGTTTTTACTCCAAAGGAGGTTAAGGAGGCGCTCACCGCTCATCAAGCAAAGGTAGTAGCGATAGTTCACGCGGAGACATCAACTGGGGCCAAGCAACCGTTAGGCGATATCGCTAAAGTTGTTCACGATCAGGGAGGGATTCTGATCGTCGATGCGGTGACTTCACTCGGAGGTATTCCGGTAAGTGTCGACGAGGTAGGGATCGATGTTTGCTATAGTGGGACGCAAAAGTGTCTCAGTGTTCCGCCAGGGCTTGGACCGATCACGGTAAGTCCAAAGGCTGAAGAGAAACTGAGCGAGCGTAAAACAATCGTAGCTAATTGGTATCTCGATCTAAGTATGGTGCAGAAGTATTGGGGAACCGAGCGGACGTATCATCATACCGCCCCAATCTCTGCCAACTATGCACTCTACGAAGGGTTACGTGTGATTGCAGAGGAGGGATTGGAGAACCGTTGGCAAAGACATCGGCAAAATGCTGAGCTCTTGTGGGAGGGACTTGAGGATTTGGACTTAAGTCTTCATGTTCCAATGAAATTCCGTCTAGAACCGCTGACAACAGTGAGAATCCCAGATGGGGTCGATGATCTCAAGGTCCGCAAACAACTCCTTAATGACTACAATATCGAAATCGCTGGGGGGTTAGGTGAATTGAAAGGAAAGGTATGGCGGATTGGGTTGATGGGATATTCTTCGAGAGCCGAAAATGTCCTACTTTTGTTAACAGCGTTGGAGCGGATATTGAGCAAGCAGTAGCGACACAGTTTCGTAATTTACATGGTTACGGTGCAAGTACAAGATCATGATGAAAACGAAGATTCCTATAAACGAAAGTCATCCTGTGTCTTTCGACAGGCTCAGGACGAAACCAGACGAAGGATGACACATAAATGTAGCACGCACTCTTCGATCCTTCGACATGCTTCCTTCGGCGAGCTCAGGACAGGCAGGACAATGCCGGCTCAGGGTGCATTTTTGTTATGATTTATCAAATCTTGGCTGACATAGCATGTGCGTTGATTTCGATTGTCTGAGTATGAAAAAAACCAGCCCTTGGGCTGGTTCCATTCAGAATTTACTTCCAAGTTATCCTTGGTCTTCGTCTTGCTTTGTTTCCTCAGGTTGGGGAGAATCCTCTTCCTCCATCTCTTGGATTCCGGATCGGAACTCGCGAATACTTTTTCCGATCTCCCCCGCGATCTTGCTTAAGCGGCCAGGGCCGAAGAGCAAGATCATGATAATTAAGATGATGATCCATTCCCATCCACCTGGCAATCGCATGATCACCTCCGCAGAAAATAATTCAGCGTGTTTCCCATTATAACACTCTACAATGTTGAATGTGGATAAACGATTCTCGTTGAGCCCACAAAGAATGAATCCACTAAAAAAAGGTCAAGTAGGACTGGGACTGTCTCAAAAGTGGTACCCAAGCAGGGCAGTGTAGTGCTTGTAGCATCGATTGCGAACCGAAGGCGAAGCAATCTCCCTGTTGTGGCTTGGAGATTGCTTCGTCGCGGAGCCGAATGTCCTGAGCCCCTCGACTTTGCTCGGGATAAACTCCGCCGAAGGTCTCCTCGCAATGGCATCACGCTGTAAAGGTATTCTTGCTGTCCATGAGCATGGCTTTTGAGACAGCCCCTCTCCTTACTGCTCGCGGTTTTCTTCAGTGCATCCATCGGATGTTATAGCTGTCATTCGAGCGAAGGCTTCTATTTGTGCTAACATTTACATTGTCTGAAATAGGTAGCATATGACTACTGAGAATATCTTCTCCATTCCCCGTCGATCACAGGTGGCAAGGCAATTCAAGCAGCATGGTGGACTGGTCGCTGCAGTTCTACCAATCCATTACCCTCGTGCTCTCTTACGTGCGTTCAACATCCTCCCGATGGAGGTATGGGGACCTCCTCAAGTCGATGTCAGCTATGGGGCTGCTCATGTGCAACCCTATGTTTGTTCCATCGTCCGCAACGCGCTTTCTTTCATACTAACGGGAGGGTTAGATGTTGCGGATCTCATCATGATCCCGCATGCTTGTGATTCCCTCCAAGGTTTGGGAAGTATTTTGTTGGACTTCCTCCCTCCTAAGCAACCAGCCATACCCATTTATGTGCCAAGGAACGATCGTAAGGAAGGGGAGATTTTCTTTGCTGAAGAACTGCAGTTACTCTACGCGCGCTTAGAGGAAATCACCCAGAAATCGCCATCGGATGAAGTCCTCGTAGAGAGCATCCGGCGCGAGGAGATTGCAGATGAGCTGCTTACACGCCTTCACAAACAGCGAGGGAGCCTTCAACTTACAGATTATGATTTTTACCTTAATATTCGGGCACGTGAATATCTACCGGCTGAGGACTTCATTGAGCTTGCTCAATCCATCCTCGTTGGTCCGTTTGATGGCCAACAAGATGGTATCCCCATCATCCTGTCTGGGATCGTCCCTGAGCCGATGGGATTGCTTAAAACCATCTCCCAATTCGGTGGGCGAGTCGCTGCGGATGACTTGGCATGTTGTGGCCGTCGCTTGTACCCACCTGGAAGTAATCAGGATCCTTTCTTACGCATGGCTGAGAGTATTCTGGGTGTGTCACCTGATTGGTGCCGAGGTAGTCCCATTCAGGATCGTCTTGATCATCTTCAGCGGATGATTGATTCCACGGGTGCGCAAGGAGCTATCTTCTATAATGTCAAGTTCTGCGAACCGGAGTTGTTCGATCTTCCAGACCTGCGAAGAGGACTGGGTGAGATTGGTATTCCAACGACAACGATCGAGATTGATATCAGCGATCCCATCTCCAGCCAAGCGATGACGAGGATTGAAGCTTTCTTCGAGATGATCCAATGAACCTTGTCGACTCCCTTCGCTATCATTGGAATGTAAATATCCTCGGCCCATCAATCTTGAGGTTTAGTATCTGGTTGAGGGAGCAAACGGCGCGGAGAGGCTGGAAAAGTGGAAACTTAGCCCCGCCCCTTAAAGTCTCATGGCGGAACAAGGATCTCGTCACACGACATTGGCTACGAGGCCATTATGCAAACCAGCGATCCAAAGTTGCCTGGGTGACCTCGGGCGCTCCAGTCGAGCTGCTTAAGGCACTTGACTATTACATCGTCTATCCAGAGAACCACGCCGCGATCTGTGGCACTGCGCGGGTTGCAGTAGACATCATGTCGGAAGCGGAAGAAGCCGGATACTCGCAGGATATTTGTTCCTATGCTCGTACTGATTTTGGGACACTGTTTTCTGGTATGACACCAGTTGGCAAACTTCCCAGGCCAGACCTTCTCCTCGCATGTACAAATATCTGCCAGACGGTTCTCTTCTGGTACCGGGTACTGGCCCGACATTTCAACATCCCCCTGATCGTCATTGATACCCCCTTTGTATATCAATCTGAAGCTAGCGAACACGCTGTGCAATTTGTCCTGCGTCAACTTGAAGAAGCCATTCCAGTGGCAGAGCGCGTCGCGGGCAAATCGCTGGAAGAGCGTAGACTAGAAGAAGTCGGTCGCTTAAGTAAACTGGCTACCGAGTTGTGGTTGGAAATTATAGAACGCAACCAGCATAGACCTGCACCGATCTCGGTTATCGATCAGTTCATCCAGATGGCGCCTATCGTGGAAATGCGTGGGGATGCAGCCACAGTAGATTTCTATGCTGCGATGTTAAAGGAGGTAGATGAACGCATCGCAAAGGGGATCGGAGCGGTGAAGGGGGAGAGGAAGCGTTTGCTTTGGGACAACCTGCCCATATGGTACAGGTTAAGGTATATTGCCGAATTCTTGGGGGAACACGGTATCGCCATCGTGGCCTCAACCTACACCAACGCTTGGGGTGAGTTGGCTCCGTTTTATAAGGTTGAGAGAGGACTAGAGTCTTTCGCCCTTGCGTGTACCTATGTCATCCTCAACCGTGGCACAGGACATAAACTAAAAACCATGCAACGGATGATCGAAGAATATCGACTCGATGGTGTAATCCTTCACTCCGATCGGTCATGCAAACCTTACTCCATCGGCCAGATGGATCAGCGTGATCGACTGATCCGAGAGCACGAGAAACCAGCGCTGTTGCTAGAGGCGGATCACAATGATTTCCGTTGTTTTGCTGAAGAACAAGTCGCCAATCGGTTAGCGGCGTTTGTGGAAATGCTGGAGAGATAGCGATGGCTGAGGTATGTGCATTGGGAATCGACGTAGGTTCAACAACCGCCAAGATCGTTGGGATTGACGATAAGGGCCATATCGTGTGGCATCTATTGGAGCAGGCAGATCCTCAAGTTGGAAAACAGGTTGAGAGGTTTCTAGAATTGGCACGTGAAGTCACAACCACACCCTCTGATCCCAAAGATGGTGGGCAGAAAAATGGTGTCCCTCTCATTGCGACAGGTTATGGACGCAAGCTTGTTCTGCAAGCGACACGTAAGGTTACCGAGATCACCTGCCACGCGAGGGGGATCTATCGAGAGCTCGGTCATGGGGGCACTTTGGTTGATATTGGCGGTCAGGACAGCAAAGTCATCGGCATCAGTCCAAAGGGTGAGGTGATTGATTTCTCGATGAATGACAAGTGCGCAGCCGGTACGGGAAGATTTCTCGAGAACACCGCCAGTCGATTAGGGGTGGCTTTAGATCGATTAGGGGAAGTGACCCTCTCCACCGAAGAGGAGGTGCCGATCTCAAGTACCTGCACGGTCTTCGCCGAGTCGGAAGTCATATCTCTGATAGCTCATGGCGTTGCCACAGAGCCTATCCTTAGGGGGTTACATCGGTCGTTGGTTAAGCGTGTTGTGGCCATGATTCGAAGCGTCGGTCTCAGACCCCCTCTCATGCTTTCTGGGGGTGTGGTCCTGAATCCAGCGATTCCGTACTTACTGCAAGAGGAGACTGGTGAGCAGGTGATCATCCCACATCACCCTCAGTTGATAGGGGCCTTAGGTGCAGCGCTCATTGGGTTAGATCTCCTTCCAAAAGAAATCTAGTTCACGGTGACTACGCCAACACCAAGATTTCTCTCCCTCTCCCTTTTAGGGAGAGGGAGGGGTGAGGGTGAATGTAACAACTCAAGCTCCCCTCACCCTAACCCTCTCCCCACAGGGGAGAGGGGATTCAGCCGCTGGCTTCAGCCCGCGCTATTCACCCTAAAAGTTGTGGTTGCAACAAATATCAACTCCTCGCAAGGGCGCTTGTACCCCAAAATCATCGTAGGGGCGCACGGCCTTGCGCCCCTACAGTGTAAATTGAGGTATCACGAAAGGAGAGTATGTTTCCTCTCATCGTCCGGGGTTGATATTCTGTAACCGCAAGCTTCAGCCTACGCTGCGCACCCTAAAACATGTGACTACATTTTTCCATTGAATAAGGCAAGGAACCCAGCCAGTGCGCTTGCTCCCGAGGAGTGTCCAAGGGAAATTAATTGTTTGCTCGCTTCTCGGATTTTGTTTTCGCTTCCCGTTGACAAGCAATCAAAGAAGTTGTGCCAGGGCTCAGCACACTCGCCTCGGCTTGCGGCGCCGATCCATGCGGCAGAAATCGGTGTCGATAAAGGCATAGCCGCTTCAGCGATTGCCGTGCTGAGGCGTTTTGCTTCTTGGCTAGGTTTCGATATCCAGGCTGCGAGTAAGCTGCCCAGTATCCAATCATCCCCATCGGGTGTGTATCCAACACCTAAACCTGCTAATCCGCTTGCACCTCGAGCACACTGATTTGCATCGTCCGTTTGAAGCCCCCTGATCAATTGATTCGCAGGCTCGCGGGCCAATGCCAGGATCTTCTCCTCTATAGGTGATTGGGCTCTAGGTAGATGTGCAACAAGCCCTGCAAGACTTTCTGGGGGAGCAAATTGTGTCAGGATCTCGATCACGATATGCAGACCATCTTTACAAAGCGCATTCCTCTCTTTGAAGGAGAACCATGGCGGTTCTGGATCCCAGAGCTGAGCAAACCTGGTGTCGATCTCTAGGGTCCCTACCTGAAGCCCATTTGGGATTGTGCTCACGTTTACCTTTGAGTTGACATAGAGAGAGAGATCGATCGGGGGGATCATCACGCTGAAAGGTCCATGATGAACACGAGGCGTGGTGATCGAGATCACACCCTCATGCGTATTGATGAGGTTGCATACCTTATCGGAACAGTACATCACCTTGGCCTCGGTCGTCTCCAACAACCAGTCCTGGATCCGAGGAGTGATGGATAGGGCTTCCACGATCGGTGCTATGTCGCCCCTCCTTTTTCTTGGAGTGCAAAGAACACTTTCTCTGCGGTCAGCGGTAGATCGAGAATTCGGAGACCTAACGCGTCAGCAAGGGCGTTGGCGATAGCTGGAGCCGTTGGGACCATGGAGTGTTCGCCGATACCACGTGCGCCCCAAGGACCGTCATCTTGCGGTACCTCAACGATGATCGTTATGATCTCCTCGGGTGCATCGACCGTTGAAGCGATTCGATAGTCCACAAAGCTTGGGTTAATCGGTACACCATCTACAAGCTGTAGACGCTCAAGAATTGTCGTGCTTGCTCCCTGTACAACGCCTCCTTCCATTTGAGCTCGTACTTGATCTGGGTTGATCGCTCTACCCACATCGAAGGCAGAGGCTACGCGCAGGAGTCTTATTTGACCTGTCTCTGTATCCACTTCTAGATCGACCGCCTGACAACCGGTTGTGAAGTGTACAACGGCCCGTTCGCCCTGCCCGGTCTCAACATCGAGGGACGTTACATAGGTCGGCATAAAATTTCCATGCCCGATGATCGGACCGCCTCTCCAGCCAGAGCCATCAGGTTTGGGTAAACCATAAACCACAAGGTTCTGCAGTGGAAGGACCTGTTCAGATCTGTAGGATAGTACCAGCCCATCCTTAATATCGAGGTTTTGGGGATCTTCACCCCACTGTTGTGCTACGAGATCGAGGATTTGCTCCCGAGCATCTTGGGCGGCCTCGACGATAGCGTTGCCCATCGACCACGTTAATCGACTGGCGACAGTCTGCCACTCATAAGGGCTGTACTCGGTGTCGAGAGGTCCGCTGATGTGGATCCAGTCCATTGGAACACCCAAGGTGGCGGCTGCCATCTGCGCTGCAACGGTATGTGAGCCTTGCCCAAGCTCCTGTCCTCCGATACCAAGTGATATGGTAGCGTCTTCATTAAACCGGACCCAGGCAGAAGAGCCTGCGTTGGGCGGCATCGCTGGAGCCTTCCACATAATCGCAACACCTTTGCCTCGGCGTTTATGAGGCGCACTGGCGGTTTCTTCTGTACCCCATTGGATCGCCTGCGCTGACTTGGTAATGCATTCTTTTAAACCTGTTGGATGCATCTCCGAACCTGTGGCCGTGCTCGATCCTGCACGCAGACAATTCTTCAAACGGAATTCCACCTTGTCCATCTGAAGTTCCTCGGCAACGATATCCATGACCTGTTCGATCCCCCAGTGGATTTCAGGCATGCCAAATCCACGCATTGGACCACCAACAGGGTGGTTGGTGTAAACACAATAGGAATCACACCAAACGTTTGGGACCTCATAAGGGCCTGTTGACGAGTAACCGGCAGCACGGGTGATGTTGACACCGTACTCGGTGTATGCTCCAGCGTCCCAATAATACTCGGTCTTCATTGCCAACAGTTTCCCATTGTTCGCTGCACCAACCTTGATCTTCGCCACTAAGCCTTGACGCACAAAGGCGCAGAAGAACTCCTCCTCTCGAGTAAGACGCAGCTTGACAGGATGTCCCGGTACAGCTTGGGCCATCACTACAGCCAAGGCCTCCATGGAGACACCCGCCTTGGATCCGAACCCACCTCCTACATAAGGGGAAATCACGCGTACTTCGCGTTGTGATATCCCTAATGATTCAGCGATCAAGTTGCGTTGTGCGAATGGTGATTGGCTGCTTCCCCACAATGTGATCCGACCTGTATGATCGACTTGAGCAATTGCCACATGAGGTTCGATCGGCGCGTGCTGAATGTGTGGTACACGGAAGCTACGTTCGACGATTACTTCGCAATCGGACCAGGTACCTTCCACATCGCCTTTGCGTACTTTAAAGTGGTTTGAAATGTTGGTCCCAGGTTTAGGGAAGATGAAATCCGCGACAGGATACTCTCCGAGTTCAGGATGGATCAGTGGTGCGTCCTCTTGTATACCCTGCAGGGGGTCAAGGACGGGCTCTAACATCTGATACTCGATCTCGATGAGCTTACATCCAGCTTCAGCGATGTCTACGCTGGTCGCTATAACCCCTGCCACTGGATCGCCAACATAACGGACGCGGTCTCGGCAAAATGTATAGCGATCTTTTAGATACAAACCGATTCGGTTTGTCGTATCTTCTCCGGTGACCACCGCTTTAACACCTGGGAGCGCCAGTGCTTTGCCTGCGTCGATTCTCTCTATCAATGCATGTGGGTGTGGGCTTCTGACAATTCGGCCGTATAACAGGTCCGATCCGAACTTAAAATCGTCTGCAAATTTGGCTTCACCTGTAACTTTAACCAACGCATCAACCCGGGTGACTTTCTCACCAATGGGAGCCGGCAATTTATAAGCTTCTGTCATCGGACCCTCCCGATGCAGCTTCTTGGATAGCACGGATGATCCTCACGTATCCAGTGCAACGACATAAATTTCCGCGCAAGGCGTCCTTGATTTCCCACTCGCTTGGAGAGGGATTTCGATCGAGCAAGGCTCGCGCCGAGAGTAAGATCCCTGGAGTGCAGAAACCGCATTGAGTAGCGCCATGGTCGATGATGGCTTTCTGTACAGGGTCAAGCCGATTATCTTGAGCAAGGCCTTCTACGGTCAAGATAACGGCATCTTCGGCTTCGACCGCTAGCGTTAGGCAGGCATTAACTGGTTCGAAGTTCATCAGCACTGTACATGCTCCGCACTCGCCAGCGGAACAACCATCCTTGATGCCTGTCAAACCAAGTCGCTCCCGTAAAAGCGCGAGTAAGGTCATGTTAGAGGGCACTTCGACATACTCACGGACGCCGTTGACTGTGAGCGATATGAAATGCTTAGCCATCTAGCCTCCCTTTTGAACAGCAGCCCAAACTTCTCCCAGGGCACGCCGCGTTAGCACCTTTACCATTTCCTTGCGGTAATTCCCAGAAGCGCGCACATCATCGATTGGTTGACATGTATCTTGGGCGGCGATCGCTGCCGCCTCGATTCTTTCTCCAGTAATTGGACCTCGGGAGAGAACCTCTTCAGCTTTAAAAGCCCGAATTGGTGTGGGTGCGACGGAGGAGAGGGCGATGCGAAACCTATAGCCTGACTCGCTTGTACGGTCAGGAAAACCTATAACGGCAACACCAGCGATCGCCAGATCTCCTGCGGCATTTCGCCCCAATTTTAGATATTTTCCTTTCCAACTTTGCGGAGGGGTCGGGATCTCAATCCGCTTAAGTAATTCACCAGGTTCTAATGCATTCACTCCTGGAGCAAGGAAGAAATCGTTAGCTGGGGTTACCCGCTCACCATTTAAACCGACGACGATCAGATTGGCATCGAGGATAAGAAGAGTTGGTGCCATGTCGGCGGCCGGTGAGGCATTACAGATGTTACCGCCGATTGTTGCACGATTACGAAGCTGGTAAGAAGCTACACTATTTGCAGCCTCGACGATCAACGGAAAATATTTAATTACCTCGGGATGCTTTGTGACCGCATTCATATTTACTGCAGCACCTAGGCGAAGACCGATAAAGTGATCGTATTCAATTGAAGTCATCCCTGGAAGATGCTTAACATCGATCAGGATCTTAGGTGCTACGGTGCGATCTCTCATCTGAACGAAGAGATCTGTTCCACCCATAAAAGGACGGGCATCTTCTGGTTGTTGATGAAGCAACTCTGAAACCTGCTGATAGGATTTAGGGCGGAGGTAATCAAAGTTTGGCAATTCCGGGAGGGGTAGGATCATGTTTAACTCCTACACGCTAGATATTGAGGAACATCGTGGCGATTAATTCCTTTGGTGAGGCATTTGAATTCCTTGCATCGCAGGGATTCTCACCCTACGGGTACGATATCGTCGCGCCTAGCGCTTGTCCTGAGCTTGTCGAAGGGGCGCTCAGAATGACACCTTTATTTGTCATTTCGAGGAACATAGCGACGAGAAATCCCTGAGTTGAGGCGAGTTATTCGATACATCACAGGGATTCCTCGCGCCTTAAGGCGCTCGGAATGACACTTACATTAATGTCATCCTGAGCCCCTCGGCAATGCTCGGGACCTTTGGCTCCGCGAAGGATCTCGTTTTCCGAATCCATATGGTCCTCTGTCCCAACAACGAGATTCTTCGTCGCTGCGCTCCTCAGAATGACGTTAAGTACGAAAGGTTTCTGCTCTGTTCTCTTTCGCATGTCGATAGGATTCGGACTGTGTCTTACGTTCGTTCTGAGCATGGCGACGGAGAGCCCAGAACGACATCCATCTAACAACTTCATCAATGACGTAGATTTATATCTGAGGTCGTTGACAGACACAATCTCCAAATTTCGTCAACGAAAACCCCTTCTTCTTCTCCATGAGCTCGGCGTATCGGTCATCGTCCACGAAAGCGACGATGCGGGAGATGCAGGATTCGCCATCCACAAAGCGCCAAGGGAAGCAACCGATCTCTACTCGCTCATTCAGTAGGAGATCAATGTCACCTCCTAAACACTCAGCGTGGATGATGCCATAGGGGAACAACTCAATATGCATGAGTTGGTATTTATCCTCGGTGAAGATATCAGCTAACGGCTTCCCATAATTGTTTTCGAAATGTACCTCAGCTTCCTTGGCCTGCCGAGGCATCCATGTGCGGACGATGGTATTCATCGGATGATCGGCGCTACCGCAATCTACGCCTAACCACTTGAGTTTTTTAGCCTTACACCACTCGGCAAACTCACGATCCGGACCAGGGTGCTTGACCATATAACGGATTTCATCCGCAGCCGGTTGATCCCAACCGTATCGATGGTAGCCAGTATGGATGATCAGGATGTCTCCTTCTCGCACATCCACCCGCTCCTCAACCATTTCTGAGGTGTAGATATCGTAATCACCGGCTGCATCCGAGAGATCCACAATCACAGCTGGACCATATAGAAAATCAAAGTCCAGGGATGCGATGTCCTTGCCGGGGGTGTAAAAGTGAATCTCGCCATCCAAATGGGTGCCCAAGTGATTCGAATGGGTGACGATCTGACCATTCGCACCGTTTGGGGCGAGTCGTTTGAAATATTTAACCTGTAATGGCTCGTAGGTCGGCCAAGGTGGAGTGCCGATCCCGAGAGGTATGGTGAGATCGATGATTTTCATGATATGCAACCCTCCAAATGTTGATCAAGTTAATAATGATTAACCAAATTCCGATTGAGTTACCAGTCTCTAATTACCTCAAATGCGTCCGTGAAGCATTCTTTTGGTGCGCGTAAAACGCCTGCCCCGACCATGCCGATACCGGGGTTCTTGTGAGCGATACCTGTGTTGAGTTTAGGAAGAATCCCGGTCTCCATGACGAGCCGAACGTCGATTCCTAGCGGTGTGCCGCGGAAGTCGAGCGCCGGGATGGTGAAGTGGTCATGTTCGGTGAAGCAGATCTCGTACATCTCATTGGTTGAGTTGATGGCATCTTGAGCGGTACCACCGACGAAGCTGGCGATCGCCGGTGCGGCTGCCATGGCAAAACCGCCGAAACCGGCGGTCTCGGTGATCGTGCTGTCTCCGATATCCGGGTTGGCGTCCTTGGCGCTGAAACCGGGCAAGAACAGGCCTTCAACGATCCCAGCAGGTGCAATGAACCAGCGATTCGGATCTCCTGCCTGTTTAATGCCAAAATCTGTTCCGTTGCGAGCCATCACGGTCAAAATGGTCGATCCTTCTATTCCCTCCGCTGGTTCGAGCATGGCCTTTGCTGCCGGCATCGAGAGATTGAGGAAGAAATGGTCGTTCCCGTTGATGAATTCAATGACCTGCGCTAAACGCTCACCGTCTTCACATGTTCGAGTCAACCAGGGAGTAATTGTCCGAAGGAAGAGGGACGTCCCTGCGCGATTGCGGTTATGACACTCGTCCCCCATGTGGAGGGCTTGGGCGATCATCGCTCTTAAATCTATCGGATCAGATCGCTCTAACGCATCCGCCAAGGTCGGATAAAGCACATCGGCCATCCAGTGTAACCGTCTGTAAACATCCTCGCCGAAAGCACCGTAGCGAAGAACTTTGCCCAGCCCCTCATTCAATGTGCAATAAGTACGGTTGCCGAACTCGGTATTCTCGATAATCCAAACTGGCATGGACGGGGATATAACTCCCGCCATCGGCCCAACAGCGTGATGATGATGGCAAGGGTCGAAGGAAATCTCACCGCTTGCGGCAAGATTGGCCGCATCCTCAGGGGATGCAGCTAGCCCCTCGTAGACCAACGCGCCCATCACTGCACCTCGGGTCGGACCGCACATTCGCTCCCAATGGATCGGAGGACCCGCATGTAGGATGGTTCGTTCTGTTATGCCCGGGATCACACGCTTCGCGAGATCTAAACCGAGGATCACAGGGCGGCCTGCCATGATGCGTCTCACCGCCTCTGCGTTCGCTTCATCGATCGAGACACCCGATTTGGTGTGGGTTAAACGCGGGATACCCTCGGGTGGGGGATGCCAGTCTACATCGATTAGCTGAACGCCTTGCTGACGTAGGCTTTCAGCAAATCCGGCCAGACCGATATTGATTACCGCGATCGGTTGACCAAAGATTTCACTTCGTCTTGTGGAATGTGAGGCCATATACTTTATCACCACCGATTATTCGGACCGGTTTCCATCCGGCTCTGAGCCTCATCCCGATTCTAGGGTTTGCCGTCTTGATTACACCTAAAGCCTTCACACCGTTGTCGAACTCGACAACACCCAATACGCGCCCACGTTCGTCGATACCCCATGGAAGTTGGTCGACAATTGTGAAGGTCAATAATCTGCCTTTGGTTGTAGGTTTGATCTTCTTGAATTCACGTCCATTGCAGTTCAAGCAGCGGTAGTGATGAGGGTACATCACATGACCGCACGCATTGCATTTAAATGCTGTTATTGTACTCATGCTTCTCTCCTCAGCACGAAAGCGAGCACGTTGTTGCCAAACCCACCGAAATTCACCGAGAAGCCATTGGAGGCATCCTTAACCTGCCGCTCACCTGCCTCACCACGAAGTTGCCAGACCAGTTCAACAATTTGAGCGACGCCGGTGGCACCCACTGGATGGCCACGGGCTTTCAGCCCACCTGAAGGATTGATGGGAAGCTTTCCACCGATACGGGTCTCTCCATCCGCCAACGCTTTGGCACCCTTTCCCATAGGGAAGAAGCCCGCATGTTCGCTTTCAGCGATCTCAAGAATAGTGAAAGCATCATGCAGCTCAGCAACATGGATGTCCTTGGGCTTGAGCCCGGCCATCTTAAAAGCCTGTTGTGAAGCAATCCTCACTGCCTTCAAGTCTGTGGGGTCGCTTCGTTCTTGGAGTGTGTGTGTGTCGGTGGCTTGTCCCACACCAGCGATTTTCACAAGAGGTTTTTTGAGTTTTTGTGCGATCTCCTCCGTGGTTAATAGGACCGCCGCAGCGCCGTCGCTGACTGGACAGCAGTCGTAAAGCCGCAACGGATCTGCGACGATCGGACTGTTAATGTGGGCTTGGGGGTGGGTGAGGATGCCCTCCATAGTGATCTTCATCTGGATGTGAGCATAGGGATTGAGCAGACCGTTCTCTTGGTTCTTGATCGCGACCATAGCCAAATGCTCTTGTGTGATGTTGTACTTATCCATGTAGAGACGAGCGAACATCCCCGCCAAAGCTGGAAGCGTAACCCCGTAAATGTACTCGGCCTCCGGGTGAGTCATACAAGCGACGACATCTGTCGCTTTTGGGCCGATGACCTCCCTCATCTTTTCACCGCCGACGACCAATACGATATCGTAATACCCTGAAGCCACACCAAGAAAACCATTCTTTACTGCGGAGCCGCCGGATGCGGGACCGTTTTCAATCCGTTCTGCCGCGGCGGGCATCAGGCTGAGGCGATCGACCAGGGCGCTTGCTACAGATTCTTGATGGTTGAAGAGGCCCGAGGCCATATTTCCAACATACACGGCATCCACCGATCGGTCACCGAGATTGGCGTCCTCTATGGCATTCCAACTTGCCATGGCAAGCATATCGACCAAACTATCCTCATCCCGCCGCTCAAACGGGATCATGCCCACGCCTGCTACAACGACGGGTCTCATTGGGTCACCCTCCTCTTTGCGCCTAATATTTTCTCAAGGATGTCATCTTCACTGGCAACGATGATCTCCCTCTCAGCAACCTCCATCAATTCGGGAGGTACGGGTCGTTCACCAGCTACCAACCGGTCCTTGTTACGGAAATACAATGCTCGTGTCAGAGCATAGGGAGTAGCACCGCCTAGTTCATGTTGGCCATCTCGCTTTTCTAGTCCGTATTCAATCATCCAACGCCGGAAACCGATCGGGCTTTCAGCTGTGATGAGAACCTCATCACGCCCCAAGTACTCGATAGAGTATTCCATCTTGGCAGCAAATAGATGAGCTCCGATACGTAATCCCCTTTCAATGGCTAAGGTATGTAAACTGACATCGACAGTTGGAGAATAACTGCGGGTATTCACAATACCTACAAGTAGTCCATCAATTTGACCGATGAGGCAGAACTCGTCTCGAACACGATATCGATACCAACCGAGCAATTCTGCGTACACCCGTGCACCGACAATGTCATAATAATCGCGCTCAATGTCGAGCGTTGGTTTTACCGCGTTTAGTAAGATGGGAACCGCATCACGGTCTACCTGACGAACGACCATTGGCTTACCTGTGGCCAATGTGATCACTTTGGGTGGGTAAGGTGGTGTTTCCATTTCCGGGGGTCTCAGATAGATTTCGATATCCATGTCCATGCTTTGTCCTCCTGAGCTTTAGATGGAGTATCTGATTCTGTCAACGATTTCTCCACGCACAGCGTAGCTTCGAGATAATCGACCATCACTAGGAAAAGATCGACACTTTTTTTTGATCCGTTACTTCTTTCCTGCGTTTTTCTTGTCGTAGGATGCACCTCCCTCGGAGAGATGAACTAATCGGGTGGCTTTATTACGACGATCATGGCGGCTAACCATGAGGCCGCAGCGTTGCTTTCCAACACGGTCGCGCCTGCGCGCTCAAAGGCATCCTGCTGGTGATTTAAATTTTGGGGATCATCATCCGTTCCGGTGATCGATAGTAGGATGATCAAAGATCGCTCATTCTGATCAGCGATTCTTTTTGCCTTCTCGATCGCAGGGCCTAGTTCACTGGCTGGATTAGGGTGTGCCCCATAACCGAGTACGACATCCATCTGAATCACTGCAACAGAATGATCGTTCGCCTCTTCTAAAAGGCGCGAGATTCGTAGGTCATGATCAATCATAGGGTGGGGGCGACCCAAGGTGAACTCTTCCGCTCCTAGATCCCATGCACAATGTTCATGACTCCTTTTCGAATCATGTAATTTCCATTCATCCTTTAGTGGGACATTGGACCACACAGGTTGTATCCTATCAAACCATATCCGCATTGCCTCCTCACAGAGAGTGCCACCACTGAATAAGCCCCGCAGATATCTCTGCCCAGGTTTGAGTAAGGAGGCCAGCTTATATGCCTGACTCTGTAGATCAATCAATTGTTGATCTAATTGCTCATCTACAACAGTGAGATCGCCTCCCGTGGCTAACGTTGCGGCCTTCATAGCAGCTTCCTGCAAAGTATTCGCAAAGATAATCATCCCTCTACCGAGATGTTGATTGGGAATTGGGGCAATGCTCTCCCCCATGAAGATCACAACGGATGGTTTTGTGCCTGCCTCTAGTTTCGAAAATACCTTCTTCGTCACATTTGATGAAGGGTATTTCGAGATGGCTACGATAACTTCAGTCCCCTGATCCACTTGCAATGCTTCTATTGCCTGGATCATCATCATCGCATCGACCTCATCGGAGAGATCACGTCCACCAACACCGATGCCATGCGAGATCCCTACCCCTTGTTTGGCGAGCAGTGTGCTCACTTCCTGTAAACCGGTACCTGCAGCGGAGACGACACCTACCGGTCCGCGAGGTAGAGCGTTCCCGAAACCGAGCGCCACGCCATTGATGATGGCCGTGCCGGCCCCCGGACCCATCATGAGTAAGTTGTGATCGACAGCGTAGCGTTTCAAGGCGATTTCGTCAGCAAGCGGTATATTGTTGCTGAAGAGGAGAACATGTAATCCGTAATGGAGCGCATCCCACGCTTCAGCCACTGCATATTGCCCGGGGAGCGAGATCAATGCGAGATTTGATTCTTGTCCCATTCGTACCGCACTACGCAAAGTCCTGGGTTGGTGTTCTCCGAACGGTTTGGCTTGGATTGTCCTTCGGGTCAGGAAATCCTCGGCCTGGACAATCGCCTTACTCGCATTTGGCTCATCGCCCATGACAACAATAATGAGGTCATTCGAGGTCGCCTCTTCCAATTCAGGCGAGAACAATTTTGTTTCTTTTAGCAGATCCTTATTGGCTTTGGTGCCCATGACGAGCGCGGCATCTTCTATCCCTGAGATAGACTTTATTTTCCTGGCCACGGTCATTAATGTTACAGAGTCGTAGTACTGACTTTCCTTCCTTCGGCAAAGAATGGCCATGGATATCACCCCAGGTCCTGTGAGTAACCTTCAAGAACGGAGCACCGTGTGGTAAGGGAAATTCTTTTCTCTTAATGAACAGTAAGTGTAAAGGAGCGCTTGCGCCAAATGTAGCACACTTTACTGCTCTTTAATACCAGCAATGGTTGCCGCTAATCCTTCCTTATGCTCCATGTCGGTCAAACGGGAGAGCATGATCCGCTGAGCCATAGGCGATCCAGCGCCATGCATCGACTCAGTTAAATATCCCACCGCACCTAGCCCAAGCGTTAGGTTTTCAATCAAACGCAGGATACGTTGACGCCATTCTGTGGGGTATGGTTCTGCTCCAGCCAAATACTTTTGTAGCAAGGGTCCTACTTCGGGATGAGAAAAGTCCTTCTCAGAGGGCATTGTTACAAGCAACCCTCCAGCAATATCCTGAGCGATGCTGGCGATCTGATAGGGAAAACGGGTAACGTTCAACTTGCAGATATTCGCTAGGACCATGTCGACGAGGTAAGTTCCGGAGGACGTCTTCACGCCCTCAGTGGAACATGCCAACCCACACGCATAGAGTGTTTCATTAAGGTGGATCATCTCAACAAGCTTGTCCTTGATATGGGAAGCGTCCTCAACGCCTTGATACGTGGCGATGAGTTTTGTCGCGCCAATGAGAACATCACCCACGCCAACCTTGCACCCCCCATAACTCGATCTGTGATAAGCAGCGAAGGTCTCAACCATCTCACCAGCGAATTGAAATTCACCGCACATGAATACCCGTTTCCATGGAACGAACACGTTATTGAAGATTACGACCGCTTCGTGTCCTCCAAAGCGGACATTCCCGACGTCGATATCGCCCCCTTCAAGTTTTCTTGTGTCGCTTGCCTGCCGACCGTAAACGTAGAGGACTCCTTCATCATCTGCGGGAATCGCACAGGCGACTGCGTAGTCTTCATCGGCTTCTTTAAGGGACCGTGTGGGCATCGCCAGTATTTCATGGGAATTGATGGCACCTGTCTGATGGACTTTCGCGCCGCGGATTGTGATCCCGTCTTTATTCTCATCAATGACACGAAGGAATAAATCTGGATCTGATTGCTCCCCTGGTGGAAGCCCTCGATTTCCTTTGGGATCTGTCATACAGCCATCAACCACCAAGTCTTCATCTTGCACATGTTGCAGGTATTCTCTAAATCTTAGGTTGTATTCAGTGCCTAGTGCTTGATCCATCTTGTCCGTGACGATATCGATTGCATTAAAGCTGTCCATCCCGACGCACCGTTGGAAGCAGCATCCAGTGCATTGCCCTAAAAGACGCAACATCTTGACCTTCTTGACCAGATCGTCCGTGCTCTGGTGGAGGTGGGTGAAGCGGTTGATTCTCTTTCCTGTAAGACTCGATTCAGTAGTTAGAAGTGCTTCATGATCTGGGTGGTGGCTTAATTCATACGTCATGGCCACAGCATTCACCGACGGCCGTATCATTGGGTGATCTGTAGGGTCTTCGATCTCCTCACCAAACATAAAAACACGTTTGTGCATCCGCCTCAGGCTATCCAAATACGCATCTGCCGTCATCAAAGTCATGACATCTACTCCTGATCAAGTCGAATGGGATAAAAACAACTCAACCTTGTGCCTCTCTTCATCGATGATGTAATGGCAAAGACCTCCGATGCTTTGCTACATGCTTTCGTGTTTGAGCAGATGACAGATAACCACAGAGCTCATGAAGCTATGATCAAAGACCTCGGAGGTCAGATTCTCTCAATGTCGATACCCACGATTTCTCAATGGTTTCACTCGGTGGTTTGTCTCTTCGTCTCCTCTTCAACCAGCGCGCGACGTAGCACCTTTCCGGTTAATGTCTTTGGCAGTTCATCGCGGAATTCAACATACTTAGGTACTTTGTAGGGAGCCACTTTTTCCCGTAGGAAAGCCAAGATCTCTTCCTCGGTTGCGGTCTCACCGGGCTTTAGAACGACGAAAGCCTTTACACGTTCACCCTTACCCGGCACCGGAACTCCTGCGACTCCGGCTTCAAGGATCTTCGGATTTTCAAAGAGAACATCCTCGATCTCCCGAGGGTAGATATTATAACCACCTGCGCCCAGGATCATGTCCTTTTTTCGATCTACGATTTGACTGTACCCATCTTTATCCATAACAGCGATGTCGCCGGTGTGAAGCCAGGGTTCGCCACCTTCTGGGCCGGTCCGAAGGGTATTAGCCGTTTCGGTCGGCATGTTCCAGTACCCCTTCATCACTTGCGGACCCCGGATACAGAGTTCGCCTATCTCGCCAATGCCGAGCACTCTCTCACCGGTATCAGCGTCGACGATCTTGACCTCAGTGTCGGGGTATGGCAGACCGATGGTACCGAGGCGGCACTCGCCATATATGGGGTTGGCGTGCGTTACAGGTGAAGCCTCGCTGAGACCATAACCTTCCACCAAACGAGCGCCTGTGATCTTTTGGAATTGTTGTTGTACCTCCACGGGAAGCGGAGCAGCACCACTGTTGCATGCCTTAAGTGAGGTAAGGTCATACTTTTTTACATCCGGATGGTTATTAATCGAGATGTACAAGGCCGGCACGCCAGGGTATAAATCCGGTCGGTATTTGTGGATACTCTTCAAAACGTCTTCTACGTCGCGTGGATCGGGTACCAGGATTGTGGTGCCGGGGGTGATGGCGCCTGGGTTCATACAGCAGGTCATGCCGTAGCTGTGATACAGCGGAATAGCCGTCAGCACTGTGTTTTTTGCATCCATTCCATTAACCCAAGTGATCACCTGGTAAGCGTTGACAAAGATATTCTTGTGTGTGAGTTGGGCGCCCTTGGAGACGCCAGTGGTGCCGCCCGTGTACATCAGCACCGCGGTGTCATCCCACGAGATATCAACCGGTTGGGGTTTCTCTGGTGCCTCAGCCAAGAGATCCGAAAACCAATAAGTGTTCTCATCGCCTGAGATGTCTGCCTTATGGCCAGATTTCTTCTCCAACAGCAGTGTGAAGAGCAATTTCGTGAGGGTTGGGAAGAACGTTTTGATCTTGGCGACGACGACATGACGCAACTTGGTTTCGCTACGGATATGTTTGATGATGGGATACATCGCGCTGAGAGTTACGATGACCTCTGCACCAGAGTCGTTAAGTTGATGGTTTAGCTCACGGGCCGTGTAGACCGGATTGCAAGGAACGACGATCCCTCCGATCTTCAGGGTAGCTGCATAAGAGATTGGGAACTGTGGGCAGTTGGGTAGGTGGATCGCGACCCGGTCACCCTTTTTTACGCCCAACCCTTGCAAAGCAGCAGCGAACCTGTTTACCGCCTCTATGTGTTCTCGATAGGTTATCTTGCTGTCTTTGAATATGTGGGCCACATGATCCGGATGTTTGCGCGCAGTCTCTTCTAAAGCTTCGGGTAGTGTCATTTCGGGATAATCAATGTGCTCCGGTACATGGGGCTCATAGAATTTGAGCCAGGGTTTTTCTTGATTCATCGCAGGCCTCCTCCATTGCTTGAGCTGCTGTGGAGAGAACTTCATGATGCGCTTATCGATGGTGAGATCCTTGATTGATCCTTAGGGGTGCTTGATCGATGCGCGTCTAGAATCTCATTCGCGTTCTCTTGTGCAGCTTATGCGGTTATCTCGGAGATACATCATAATCAATGGTTTAATCGATCGCCGAGGTCACCTCCTCGTTGAACCTAATGAATCTCTTCATCTCTCGTTTGACAATCTATCATGAAGTCGATATTGAGCAATATCACGGTAATCTTTTTCTACTCAAGTTTGAAAAATCGCAACCTAACTGAGAATCTGCCGAGCGATCACCAAACGTTGGATCTGGTTTGTGCCCTCATAGATCTGGTGTAGTTTAGCGTCGCGCATGTATTTCTCAACCGGGTATTCCTTCATATACCCGTAGCCCCCGAGAACCTGGACGGCGTCCGTGGTCACCGCCATGGCCGTGTCTCCAGCAAAGCATTTGGCGATAGCTGATTCCAATGTATTACGTTGTCCGTTATCATGCAACCAGGCAGCATGCCAGCAGAGTAATCGAGCGGCGTTGACCTTCATCGCCATATCAGCCAACATGAACTGGATGCCTTGTTGAGCAGCGATGGGTTTCCCAAATTGCACCCGCTCTTTAGCATAATCCCTCGCGGCCTCCAGAGCTGCGCGTGCGATACCAACCGCTGCTGCGCCTACTCCTGCACGGGAATCATCCAAGGTCTTCATCGCAATCTTGAAGCCATCAAGCCCTTCGCCCAGTCGATATCGGGCGGGAATGTGAACATCGCTAAAGATCACTTCTCGGGTATCGGTAGCCCGCTGGCCCATCTTGTCCTCTTTCTTACCACTGGAGACACCGGGTGTATCGGCAGGGACCATGAAAGCCGAGATCCCTTTGTGTCTTAATTCAGCGTTTTCGGTAGCAAAGACCGAATAGAGGCTTGCCACACCGCCATTAGTGATGAAGCGTTTAGAACCATTTATGATGTATTCGTCTCCTTCGAGAACGGCAGTCGTCCGTAGCGCTGCGACATCTGAACCAGCATCTGGTTCGGTTAAACAAAATGCGCCCAGATTTGGCCCTGAGGTATGCTTCGTGAGCAGCTCTTCTTTAAGCTCTGGGCTACCAGCGATAAGAAACGGGGTGAGGCCTAAAATGCTGCCTCCAAGGCTCGCAGCAACCCCCGCACAGGCCGCGCCCAATTCCTCACCGAAGATGCAGCCTTCTAATGAGCCCAATCCGGCTCCACCATATTCCTCTGGTACCGCGTAATGTAGTAATCCGATCTCGTGGTACTTTTCCACGATTTCAGGGCTGTGACGTTGTTCTTCATCCAACTCATGAGCTACAGGTACGATCTCTTTAAGAGCAAAGTCGCGAACCAGCTTTTGGCAGGCTTTTTGTTCCTCGGTGAGAGCAAAGTCGATCACATTATCCTCCTTGTGGCTCGATCGATCTCATGTTTTATTTTGCCCAGATCATTATCGTTGATTAATCGTATCCTTACGCTTTACCCTTATCGGTCAGCTTCTCATGAGGACATTTACATGCAATTCCTTCCCCTACGGTTTCAGGCCAACAATTGTTTGATGACAGACATCTTGATTTTTCCTGCAAGCCTAAACGCAAGCGATTTGGTAGATCAGGTTCAGATATCAGCGGTCGGCTGAGTGAGATGAGGTCGGCGTGTCCATCGATCAGTACTTGCTCCATCACGGATCGTGAGCGTAAACCCCCGACCAAGATGACAGGCAGTGGGGTGACTTTGCGGGCTCTTTGTGCCAAGTGAAGGAAGTAGGCTTCATCAGTTTGTGATCGAATTCCCTTTCTGATGTTTAGGCTTCGACCCCCACTAAAACCACCGCTAATCTCCAAAGCATCTATGCCCATGTCTTCCAACGCGGCGACAACCTCTAGACTCTCCTCGGGTGTTAGTCCGCCTTGTATGCCATCTATCATGCCTAGCTTGATCAAGACAGGATAGTCAGATCCGACTTGATCTCTCACAGCCTTGCTGATTTCTTTGAGGAAACGCATTCTCTCCGTTATCCCTCCTCCCCATTCATCGTTGCGATGATTGATGAGTGGAGACAAGAATTGACTGATCAAGTAGCCATGTGCAGCATGAATCTGAACCCCATCGAAGCCCGCATCTTGCACCCTTCGAGCAGCATTAGCGTATGCTTGGATGATATTATCGATCTCTTTACGTGTGATTTCTCGAGCAGGTCTGCTCACATATGGCTGATCAACTGCTGAAGGAGCGAAATTTTCATCAACCGTCTCCCGACTGCAATTCATGCCACCGTGGTTGATCTGGACGATGATCCGACCGTTTTCATCATGAACTGCGTTGGCTAATTGTGAGAGGTCGGGGAGCAGGTCATCGCTATAGACACCTGTCATCTCTACGTGAGCCTTACCTGAAGGATGTATGTACATATGACCTGTGATGATCAGGCCAACCCCACCTTTCGCTAATTCAGTATGTAGATTCTTCAGTGGGGGTAAAGGTCGACCGTCTCCATCAGCCATTCGTTCGGCTGTGGCGGACCTGACCAATCGGTTTGGTAAATCAAGTGGACCAATGTTGAATGGGGAAAAGAGTATGCTCATGATTTGGTTATGGTCGTTTGCGAATCCCTTGGATGAGGTCATTAAAAGTTATCGAATGGACCTATGCTCAATGGTGCATGACGGGGAGCATGTCTTGGATGGTTCCTCGATTAATTATCCTTCAGCTCATATCGAAAATCCTTTCATGAATTATGACTAAGAGTAGTTTACATTATAAGATCTCTATTGTGGATGTATGGTACACGATTGCGTCGATCAGTTGAGGCCATAGCTCAATGGGTAAATAATGCCCCATACCTTCCACGATGATCAGCTTAGCCTCTGAGATCGCATCCGCGGTGTCCACTCCACCTTCGACGGGCACGAGTGGATCGGCATCCCCATGAATTACGAGGGTTGGGGTGGTAACAGATTTCAGTGCTTCCCTCCTCCCACCGGAGGCCAATATGGCGGCCATTTGCCTCGCAATACCAGCTGGGTGAATCCCTCGATCGAACTTCAAACCCGCATGCTCACGGGTTAGTTTCTCATCGGGTGGAAACTTCGGACCGCTTAGAACCCGCCAATTCTCGATCGAGCTTTCAATGTAGCCTTCACGGTCGGCAGGTGCGGGAGTGGTGAGGACCGCGAGCGCCTCGGGTGTTGGAGGAGGGAGGTCCGGCTCACCGGTTGAGGACATGATCGAGATTAAGGAGGCGAGTCGGGCAGGATGGTGAATGGCCATCGACTGAGCGATCATGCCTCCCATCGATACGCCAACCACATGGGCTTTCTCGATCTTAAGGGCATCAAGTAGACCGACAGCATCGTCCGCCATGTGCTTCAACGTATAGGGTGATTCCAATGTTTCACCCCCGCTCGATGCGATGAGCATTTGCATCATATTTGGTACGCCAGAATCGTCCAATTTGGTTGAGAGGCCGACATCACGGTTATCGTACCTGATGACCCAATAGCCGCGGGAGGCCAGTCTCTCGCAGAAATCATCTCTCCAATCGATCATTTGGCAGCCAATTCCCATGATGAGCAGAATAGGAGAACCGCTCGGATCACCAAATGTATCGAAGACGATTTCAATGTCCTTCACTTTTGCTATAGCTGGTTCAGTATGTTGAACTTGTGGCATCATCCTTCATCCTTTAAACGTATTAAACGCACTCTCATCAGCCTACGAGCGATTTTGTTAATGATGCGGCTCGACTGGCATCCGGTGCGTAACCGTCGGCACCGATATCATCAGCATAGGATTGGGTCACCGGTGCACCCCCTATGATAACTTTAACCTGGTCGCGTAACTGAGCATCAACCAATGCGTCGATCGTGGCTTTCATCAGGGGCATTGTGGTTGTAAGGAGGGCCGACATACCGAGGACATCGATCCCGCCAGATCGTATCGCCTCGACGAACTTGTCAGGCGGGATATCAACCCCTAAATCCACGATCTCGAACCCGGCGCCCTCCAACATCATGCTGACCAGGTTCTTGCCGATATCATGTAAATCACCCTTAACCGTACCGAGGACAATCTTTCCGAGAGGTTGGACATCTGATGCAGCGAGGAGCGGCTTGAGGATCGTTAATCCCCCTTTCATCGCTCTGGCAGCGATAAGCATCTCGGGAACGTAATAGTCTCCGGCTTCGAACCGCCTACCTACTTCTGTCATAGCCGAGATCAGTCCCTCCTGCAAGATATCGGCTGGAGTCAAGCCGATTTTTATCGCTTCTTCGACTTGTTCCTGGGTCGTAGTCATGTCGCCTGTTAATACTGCGGCGTAGATGGATTTTAATATTTCGTTCATACATTGGCTCCTAGCGGTTAAAAATCTGCATCGGTCATGATCTATGCATGACCCTTATATCGGATGGCTCTCAATTCTCTCCGCAATGTATCTTACTCGATCGAGGTCGTTGTTGCTCATGACAGCGTCACCTACACCTAGGATGATAGGACGGTCGCCGATGAGTTGCAATAGATGTTCGATGTGCTCACGGAATTCGACCTCGCTGACCCTTTCTTCAAGATAATAGGATGCGATCCCGCCCCATATGAGAGGACCCTCTTTCCATAACGTCCAGGCCTCTTCGAAGGTACAACTGGTCGTCGGAGCTGGCGTGAAAGATTCACATACATCCAGATCCGTCTCTGGTATCAGATTTACAATCGCCTTCAGATCCCCATCCGTATGATCTCCCACTTTTTTACCTTGACCATGCAGGATTTCACAATAGCATTGAAATGCTGGGAGTACATACTCTCGGAAGAGTAGGGGATTGGTCATGAAACCATCAAGATTGTCAGTGAATTCAACATAAGGCGCAGAAAAGTCAGCCAATCTCTTGAGTTTATCCGTAACTTGCTCGTCGATGACGCTGAGTAGTCGTTTAAATTCCTTCGGGTTGTCATGGAGCATGTAGAAGGTTTCGAGCTCACCAATTGTGTCGATGAGTAAGTGTTGAAACGGGATACGTTCAATGATCGGGACGAGGTACCCATGATCACCAACTTCTGCTTCTCGGTGAGCAAAAGCATCGTAGCGGGGAACGAATTCTGTATGCTCGATGATGTATTCGTATGTTTTGAAATCATCAAGATCTTTTATCGGATGGGAGATCATTTGAGGGCGTGTGGTGCCTGTAGAGATGCTCTCCTCTAGCAATCGGTGTTGAAAGAATAGTTTGCCCACAGGTGTGATCAGTTCAGTCGTTGTGACGCCAGCTTTATCAATTGGGATCCATCCCCAAAGGGTAGGGAAATTGGTGATCTCGGGATCGATCTCTTGGAAAATCCTCTCCCCCTCAAAGGTAAGGATGATCTCAACATTTCTGTATTTGATGGCATAGGGATAATCCCAATCTTGGTGCCCCATACCGATCGCTTGATGGACTGCGGGCAAGGTCTTCCCGTGAAACTCTGCAGGCAATTTTCCTTGCTGCGTTCGACCTTTGTACCAAAAATCGATCCGGTCAATGAAGGGAATGCGATCGGGTTTCCTCCCCTGGAGTACGGCTAGGACACGCTGACGCATGGTTAATTTCTTGTTTGAGGCGGACATTAATCCCGATGGTCCCTATTATGATAACCAAAAGATGATGTGCAAGGCGAGAAAGCTTAATCTACGATCAATGCATCGGCAAACACCTCGATAGGATGCATCGCCCGGCGGCCGGTTGTATGTTCGATCTGATCCCTACACGAGGTTCCGCTGGCGCAAATAATCGTTTCTTCTGAAGCACCACGTACGGCTGGGGCGAGGGACATTTCGGCCAGCTTGATCGATAACTCGTAGTGCTCTTTCTCGTAACCGAATGACCCTGCCATACCGCAACAACCCGATTCGATCTCTTCGATCGTGCAATCTGGAATGAGTTGCAACAGCTTGTGCGTATTTTCAGTACCGAAGACCGCCTTCTGCTGGCAGTGACCGTGGAACAGCACCTGGCGGGGGCTATCTATAAAACGTAGCTTATGATTCCCTGCTTCTCCCGCTTGTACGATCAGTGTTTCGATTGTCGTCGTGACCTCCGCCACAGCGTTCGCATCGTCCCCGGGCACAAGATCAAGATACTCGTTACGCAGCATTGACATGCAGCTTGGTTCGATTCCGACGATTGGAACGCCCTCCCTTGCGTAGGGTGCGAGCAATCCTATGTTGTGACGCGCTAAGCGTGCGGCTTCATCGAGAAGACCCTTCGACACCGCGGGCCGACCACAGCAGGCTTTGTTGGGTAACAGGAGGGGCTCAAATCCTACGGCTTTCAGGGCTTTAATCGCGGCTCGTCCGATGTGAGGGTGGTTGTGTTCGGTGAAGGTATCGTGGAAAAAGATGACCGTCTTTTCCCCGATTTTTAGGCTATTCGCATAGCCATTATTCTGTCCAAACCAATTGCTGAAGCTCTGTGAGGATAATCTTGGTATGGATCGCTTAGGATGAACACCCAAGAACGGTATGAGCCATTTCGCTGGTCCATTCAGCAGCAGGTTGACAAAAGATGCAAGGGGCTGGGAGATTGAATACATCTTGGCGATATTTCCAAAGATTTGTGCTCGAAGAGGGGTGCCATGATGCCGATAGTAATTGTGAAGAAACTCGGCTTTGATCTTTGCCATGTCCACGGCTGATGGACACTCAACTTTACATGCATGACACGATAAACATAGATCCAGTACATCATACAACTCTCGGGAAGTCATCCCCTCAGGACCGAGGAGACCCATCATCGCTACACGTAACGCATTTGCTCGACCGCGTGTGCTGTGAGCTTCATCCCGCATAGCTTGAAAGGAGGGGCACATCACCCCTAGTTCCAATTGTCGGCACACCCCAGCGCCGTTACACATTTCGACCGATCCGGCGAAGCCGCCATCGCTTGCGAAGCTGAAGACCGTTTCACTGAACTCGTGGGGAACGGCATAATTGGTCCCAAAGCGAAGCAGCGATTGGTCATCCATTCTGGGTACATCGACCACCTTGCCAGGATTCATGAGTCCGGCAGGATCAAATGCCTTCTTCACCTCACGGAATGCTTCGACAAGCTCCGTACCAAATAACCGCTCCGAGAACTCTCCTCGAGCTAGTCCTTCACCGTGTTCGCCGCTCGTTGTGCCACCGTACTGCGTCACGAGTTCCACAGACCTCTCAGCAATCTGCCGTAGTTGTTGCAGACCATCGGTTGTTTTTAGATTTACAAGAGGGCGGATGTGGATACAGCCAGCACTCGCATGGGCATACATTGCCACCTGTTCGACACCCACACTATTTGAATACTGGTAAATATTTGTGACGTAATCTGTGAGGCGTTCAACCGGTACCGCCGCATCTTCGATGAAAGGGATAGGTTTGGCATCACCTCGGACGCTCATCAGGATACCCAATCCTACCTTGCGTACAAACCAAACGTTGGCTTGTTCTGCTGGATCGACGATGATGATTACAGTATCGTGATGGTGCATCTGGCTCAGCTTATCTCGTAACCTTGCGATTCCCGCATCAAGTTCGGATTCGGTACCTCCTGAATACTCGACAAGCAGCACGACAGCCGGATCGCCCTCGATAAAAGTCAACAAGCGGTTGTATTCTTTTTTGTCCCTCGTTAGGTCGAGCAGCATCTTATCAAGCACTTCGATAGCCGAGGGATTGGTCTCGAGAATGATCGGCACCGCATCCATTGCAGCGGGTAGTTCAGCGTAGTGGATCATCACCAGTCGCTTGAGTTTGGGGACAGGAACGAGATTCAGGGTCATCTCAGTAATGATTCCAAGTGTCCCTTCTGACCCAACGATCAGTTTGGCGAGGTTGGGTGCTTCTACTCCTGTCAATTGATTGAGATTGTAGCCCGCAACGTGGCGAAACACCTTTGGATATCTTGACGTTATCTGATCTTTGTAGCGCTGCAGGATGTCAGGGATGGCACGATAAATCGATCCCTCGAGCCCGGGACGTTTGCTGCGGATCTTCCAATTCTTTGGATCGAGGGCTTCGAATCGTGCGCGTGTACCATCAGCTAGGATAACATCGGTCGTTAGGACATGATCGACGGTCATTCCATAGACGATGGAGTGAGCCCCTGTTGAGTTGTTTCCCAGGATGCCCCCCATTGTCGCCCGTTCGCCACTTGCTGGGTCTGGGCCATACATAAGATCGAAACGGCTGAGGGTTTTATTGAGTGCACTGAGGGTGATGCCTGGCTGCGTTCGAACGGTTTTCGCCTCAGGATTGACCTCGAGAATGCGATCATGATAGCGGGAAAAATCAAGTACTAACGCTTGTCCCACTGCTTGTCCAGCCAGGCTGCTTCCGCCACCACGAGGGAGGATTGGAACATTATGCCGAGCGGCGATCTCCATTACGGCAGTGATCTCATCTTCATCTCGAGGGATTGCGACTCCCACGGGTATGATCTGGTAGATGCTAGCGTCTGTGCTGTAGAGTAATCGTGTCAGTCTATCGAAATGAACTTCACCGATAGCACGACGCATTTCATGTATGAATTCTTGGCTTGCTTCTAACGTTTCTTTTTTGACCATAGGATGTAATGCTCGATGAATCCGTAAACAAATAAGAAACTTTCGATCATCGATTCCAGCACTAGGGGATCGAGGATTATTGTATTCGAGTTTATATAAGAATAATAACAAGTCATCATCCAAAATCATTAGGATAATGATCGTTTCTGCATCAGGAGATCATCATATATCTCAAGCTACAAGCTTCAAGCTGCAAGCCGCAAGCTGCAAGCCACAAACCGCAAGACGCAGGGCGACAACATCGACCTTCAGTTTGAAGCCTGTAGCCTGCAGCTTGAAGCCTGAAGCTTGCGACTTGTGACTCAATAATTCCAAGATATACCATTAGAAGGGCCAGCTTGGTCTGTTATAATCCAATATTTGACACTAAAAAAACCGATTGTTGAACGGTCCATTCCTCGTAGGATGGATCGAGGTAGGCTTATTCCTTATATAAGCAACATCAGCCGAGAGGAAATGAAATCTTATGTTTGATTTTTCAGACCAAGTGGTCTTGGTGACCGGTGCAGCAGGGAATTTGGGTAGTGCCGTAGCATACAGGTTCAATCGCGCGGGTGCTTATCTCACGTTGTTTGATCGTCACCCAGATCGTCTTGAAGAAGCTTGTGGCGATTTAGGCAAGTCTCCTAACCATCTTCTGGATGGGTCCGTTGACCTCACGGACCCCGATTCGGTTGAGAGCGCGATCAGCCGAGTGATTGATCATTATGGGCGTATCGATGTCTTGGTGAATATCGCTGGAGGTTACCGTGCTGGAACCCCCGTTCATGAAACTTCACTGGAAGCGTGGGATTTTATGCTCAATCTTAATGCGCGAACCGCTTTTATTACGTGCCGAGCTGTGGTCCCATTTATGATCCAGGCAGGTTCGGGTGCGATCATTAACATCGGTGCGCGGCCGGGTTTGAAAGGTGTTGCTAATGCAGCCGCCTACGGTGCTTCAAAGTGCGCAGTGATCCGTTTAACCGAGAGCTTATCTGCTGAACTTAAGATACATGGCATCAACGTTAATTGTGTTCTGCCCGGTACGATTGATACGGATGAGAATCGAAAATCGATGCCGGATGCTAATTATGATCGCTGGGTAAAACCTGAGGCCATCGCAGATGTCATCTTATTCCTGTCTTCGGATGCTGCGAGAGCAATCCATGGTGCAGCAATACCTGTCTATGGCACTAGCTAAGGGGACGAAGATAATCACCAACAAGCTCATGATGTAAGACCTATATCGCAGCATAAATGAAACCTTTTGGATTAAGTGGGCATCAGTACCATCTGTAGAGTGGGTCATCAGCGGGATTGTGCAACGACAGGTTAACGGTTTTTGCATGTTATCGCGACTTGATATTGCGATCTTGTTGGAGCGGCATTAGGTGGTGGTACGAGGGTTAAGATCCATGGGGAGAAATCATATAAAGATTGTGATGGTTTGGGTGTAACCAAGAATGATGAGCAATATGGGAATCCTCATCGGTTTTTACGCAAACCGAGAAGACGGCATCGAAGCTTATCGACAGCTTCGACGAAATCGATTCCTACGTGCGTGTCTTATGCACAAATCACCGAACAAGAACCACACCATAAGGATGTTTTCAAAAAGGCAATTTACTTATTGGGGTATTATCCTTGGATCGATTCTTGGTGTACTAGCGGGGGTGTTGTGGATTGTCGCAAAAGGAAACCCATGGATTTTGTCGGATTCCTTCATTCTGGCAATTACGGGTATTTTTGGGGGGGTGCCAGGTGGTTTGTCGGCGAGAGTTTTTTTTCGTGTATTTAGACTTGGGATCGATGAGAAGCTCGTCGAAAAGACGATGCGATTCTTGGTTTCTGGGGAAACGGTCGTTATTGCCCAAACTACCCTAGAGTCTATGGATGACGCATTCCATTTACTCCAAGATTACACCGAATCTCAACCTTCAATCTTTGTCATTCACCCCGAGCGAGAAATTGAAGCTGATCAGAACCCACTCCAAGCTGAACCGTTATCAACAGCTGAACTAAAGGATCATGCAGCTCAACTTGCTGCTAGCCATCTATTCCGACCCGATACGGCTCATGATGAAGTGCTTTATGAGCAGCTAAGGATTTGTGAAGACGTAATCGAGTCTATCCGTTCGGAATTGGTGGATGCATCCCATATGGAATTGCCGATCTCGACCTCAGCTGAATGGATTTTGGATAACGCATACATTGTACAAAGGCATATTAATGACGTCCGTCTTAACCTGTCGAAGAAGTTTTACGAGCAGCTTCCTGTGTTGGCAGCTGAAGGTCAGAAGGTTGAGCCAAGAGTTTATCAGCTATCAGTCGAGCTGATCAGGCATACGGATGGGAGGCTTGATCGTCATAATATAACGGATTTTCTTGAAGCCTATCAAGCCATCGCAACGCTGACAATAGGGGAATTATGGGCATTGCCTCTGATGTTGCGTATTGCCTTGATCGATAGCTTGCGACAGCTTGTTGAACAGGTGAGCAAGAGCCTGCGTGAAAATGAGGTCGCTGACTACTGGTCCAATCGACTACTCACTTTTTCGCGTCGAGATCCGGATCAGCTTTTTTCTATTTTTAATGAACTCATTGCTGAAGTTCCCGAACCGAGCATGTATTTCGCGGCTCAGCTCATGGGAAATTTATATGATGAGGAGACAGCTCTCCTCTTGGTTCAAAGTTGGCTTGAACGGAAGCTGAATACCGAACTGGATGAGATCATTCATCAAGAACAATCTCGACTAGCATCCGATCACACCTCGATCGGAAACGCGATTACCAGCCTACGGCAGTTAGCGCTCTTAGATTGGCGCGAGATTTTTGAGGATCAAAGTCGCGTCGATGTCGTGCTACGCTCGGATCCTGCAGGTATTTACTCCCACATGGATTTCGATACGCGCGATCGTTACCGTCGTGCGGTTGAGGAACTGGCAGTCTGTGCAGGTGTTGCAGAGGATCATGTGGCAAAGTTGTCAGTGGAGATGGCTTCCGACTATCCTGAGGACTCGTTGCACAACCACATCGGTTATTACTTAGTGGGCATGGGACGAAACCAATTGGTTGATCGACTTGCGTGTAGCGATATTCGTCGACATCGTACGCTACAGTGGATCTATCGATATCACTCCTTTTTATATATTTCTTCCATCAGCTTGTTGAGTGTTATCGCAGTTGGCTTTGTACTGGTATTGATGAACCTGGTAGGTGTTCGATCTCAACTGTTATTTGCAGGTGTTTCCCTGGTTTCCGTTTTCCCCGCCAGTCAATTTGCCGTTCTTCTCGTAAATTACCTCGTAACGCGGGTATTGCCACCACGAACCTTGCCGAAATTGTCCTTCGAGGAGGGAGGAATTCCTGAGGAGTACCGCACACTGGTTGTGGTACCGATTATATTGATCGATCGAGAGACGATTCTCGATGAAGTATCTAAGCTGGAGATACGCTATTTAGCAAACCCAGATCCAAACCTGGTGTATGCATTATTTAGTGACTTCGCAGATGCCGATGCTCAGCGGATGGATGGTGATGAAGAGTTGCTCGGTTTAACTGTCGAGCGCATTGAGAACCTCAATCAATTCTATGGCGAAGCTCGTTTTTATCTCTTCCATCGGGAACGTGAGTGGTCTGAATCGGAAGATCGTTTTATCGGTTGGGAGCGTAAACGGGGTAAGTTAGAAGATCTTAATCGATTGCTCATTGGTGAGTCACCACTCACCGATGAAGGGATCCTCCATGCTGGACGCGCAGACCACTTGGGTGACATCCGTTTTGTGATTACGTTAGACAGCGACACCCAACTCCCCGTTGATGGTGCTCGACGAATGATCGAGACTCTGGCCCACCCCTTGAACCAACCAAAACTCTCGGCGGAGGGGAATGCCATCCGCGAGGGTTATGCCATTATTCAGCCCCGAGTTAGTACTTCCTTGCCAAGCGCCAACGCAACACGATTTAGCCGTCTCTTCACAGATCCCATCGGAGCAGATCCGTACACCAAAGCGGTTTCGGATGTCTATCAAGATTTATCGGGAGAAGGCTCTTACCACGGCAAGGGTATTTATGATCCCAAGGTTTTCCATCGCGTTCTAGGAGGTCGATTCCCGGAGGGGAGAATCCTTAGCCATGATCTGATCGAAGGCGCACACATGAGGGTCGGGCTTGCTAGCGACATTGAGTTGTTTGATGATTTTCCGACCCATTATCAAGCCTACTCTATTCGGCAACATAGGTGGATCAGGGGAGATTGGCAGATCGCTGATTGGGTCACGCCTTGGGTGCCAGGACCGGATGGTCGGGTACCGAACCAGCTAAGTGCGCTTAACCGATGGAAGATATTCGATAACCTGCGACGAAGTTTGGTTTCGCCTGCTACTGTTCTCATGCTCATAACAACCTGGCTAATATCACCCGTTATTGGGGCCATCGCTGGCTTGCTTGCTGGTTTTTTAGCTCTCTTCCGACCGATATCAAAACTTGTGACCTGGATGACCTTGCCATCAGGATCAGTTGATATCTCATGGCGAGAGTTAGGTCATGATCTTATTCACGTTTTAATCGAACTCTCGTTTCTGCCTCATCAAGCCGGTCTGTCCATCGATGCGATGTTTAGGGTTTGGTATCGACGATTAATCAGCCATCGTAAACTCCTCGAATGGACGCCAGCCCAAATGGCACAATGGGATGTTTCCGGCCACGATCGAGCTTTTTATCTCCATATGGGAATGGTCAGCGTTCTTTCTATTGGCCTAACGGGATTGCTTTTTTGGGTTGAACCCTTCAGTTTGATTTTTGCAGGGTTCTTCTTACTTCTTTGGTTTATCAGTCCATTTGTTGCAATGTGGCTTGCTGTCAAGCCTGACCGAACGCCGCGTCAGGTACAAATCTCGGATAGAGATTCGCAGATGCTGAGGCGAATTGCACGAGAAACATGGCGCTTCTACGATGACTTTGTGCACTCTGATACGAAATGGCTGCCGCCAGATAATTATCAGATCTCGCATCGTAAAGAGCTGGCGATGAGAACCAGCCCAACAAACATTGGGCTTTGGCTGTTGAGTGCGTTGGGAGCTTACGATTTCGGTTACGTGACAGGTGATCAATTCGTTAACTTGATGACTCAGACCTTCAATACGATTGATAATCTCGAACGGTTTGAAGGGCATCTACTTAATTGGTATGAACTTCAGAACCTTCGCCCGTTGATGCCGCGCTATGTTTCTACTGTCGATAGTGGAAATCTCTTAGGAAGTCTCTGGGCACTCGATCAAGGAATTCAGGAGGTAATCGACTCGCCACTCTTTGGTGAACAAGCTTCTCGGGGAGTGATTGATACGCTACGAATCCTTCGTGAAGTGCTCAACAGGATTGATCATCGCGGAAGACACAATGAAATCTTCGTGAAACTTGAAGAAATGTTCTTAACGAAACCCAAGAATCTCGAAGAATTTATTTTACACATTTGGTTCGCAGTCAATTCTGTTGATGACCTTGTCCTTCTCTTAAAGCAGGATTCTCAGTTGGACAGTGAAGCGGTTTATTGGTCTGAAAAGGTACAACAGCAATTGATGGCTTGGGTGGAATTAATTGATCGTTATCTTCCCTGGGTTGAATTTATTTTACGGGAATCAAAGGACAACATAGATCTTTTCAACAGTAGGGTAAAGGATGCCTACCGAAATTTCTTGAAATCGCCCCTATCGTTAAAAGATATTGCTTCTGGAGACATTCATTTCATCGAGGTCTTAGAATCTGAGTATAAACAATTGTCCGATCCCCCGGAGCAGCTCGAAGTATGGGTAAATCGTATCAGGAAAGATTATTCTCGATCGAAATGGTTTGCTGGGGAGATGCTTTCCAACGTAGCGGATCTTATCCATCGGATACGGGACCTCGGCGATAGTATGAATATGCGGTTCCTCTATGACACAAACCGCCGACTATTCTCTATCGGGTATAACCTCAACGAGCAGCATTTAGATCCATCCTATTACGATCTGTTAGCAAGTGAAGCTCGTTTAGCCAGCTTCGTCGCTATCGCTAGAGGTGACGTTCCAAGCGATCACTGGCTAGCGCTATCACGTCCGTTCGCTAGAGTAGGCAATCGCCATCTTCTACTCAGTTGGACTGGGACGATGTTCGAGTACTTGATGCCACTGCTGCTTCAAAAGGGATTTGAAAATTCACTGCTCGATATGGCTGCGCGTGAGGCAGTGGCGCAACAAATCGATTACGCACGCCAACGAGGTGTTCCGTGGGGGATTTCCGAATCGGCCTTCAGTGATCTGGATAATAATAGGATCTATCAGTATAAGGCCTTCGGAGTACCTGGTTTGGGTCTCAAACGAGGGCTTGGGGAAGAATTAGTCGTCGCGCCATACGCCACACTGTTAGCCCTCATGATAGATCCGGCAGCAGCGATCCGTAATCTGAAAAGATTAGATCAGATCGGACTCCATGATAGCTACGGTTACTATGACGCCATTGATTTCAGCCGACATCGTAGTCGTGATGGGAAACGCGGCGTCCCTGCCCGAACCTACATGGCTCATCACCAGGCGATGGGATTTCTCGCGATCAACAGCCTTTTAAACGATCAGCCATTGCAGAGACGATTTCATTCCGATGCGCGAGTTAGGGCAACGGAGCCTCTCTTGTATGAGCGGATTCCGATTGCACCACCATTGAATGAGTTTCCTAGGCGAGAGCATGCTGGTTCACTTGCATCAAGCGCCGAGGTAGCGCCCTCGGTAAGCAAATTCGATACCCCACATACGCCGACACCCGTTACACAACTCATAAGTAACGGAGAATATAGCTTGCTGATAAGTGGCGCCGGTGGGGGCTATAGCCGCTGGCGCGATATTGATATCACTCGCTGGAGGGCGGACACAACCCGTGATAACTGGGGAACCTTCTGTTACTTCCGCGATACGGAGACGGACAGGGTTTGGAGCAACACTTTCCAACCAGTTGGCGGGAAGATGGACAATTACGCCGTGAGCTTCACCATTGATCGAGCTGAGATCCGCCGTTCCGATGACGGTATCGAAAGTGAGAGTGTGATCACCGTCTCGCCAGAGGATAACGTTGAGATCAGGCGTATCACGCTCATTAATCGCACGAACCGTCAGCGAGAGCTAGAGGTTACGAGCTATCTTGAGCTAGCCATGGCTCCTCATAACACCGATCGTCAACATCCAGCCTTCAATAAACTATTTATCCAAACAGAGTTTGTCCCTAATCTTGGGGCATTGATTGCTTCGCGTCGACCACGGAACGAAGATGACCCTCCCATCTGGGTTGGTCACTTGATTACCTATGATCCTACCTTGGAAGCGTCGATACAATTCGAGACCGATCGACGACGCTTCATCGGTCGTGGTCACACAACTGTTGCTCCGATTGCCTTAAACCAAGAGTTAACCAATACAGAGGGGGCGGTACTGGATCCGATTTTAAGTATTCGTCGTGAAGTGGTGTTGAAGCCTAGACAGAGGAAACGGTTTACTTTGATCCTATGCGTAGCTGAAACCCGCGAGAAGTTGCTGAACCTGCTGGACAGATATCGTGAATCTCAATCCGTTGATCGCGCACTTGACTTAGCTTGGGTCCAAGCTCAGGTTGAGTTACGTCAATTACGCATTCAACCGGACGATGCCCGTCGTTTTCAACAGCTAGCCAGTTATATGCTCTATCCCAGTGCTACATTTCGTCCACCCGGAGAGGTGCTTAGGCAAAACGAGCTTGATCAGTCACGCCTCTGGCCTTATGGCATTTCAGGAGATAAGCCCATTGCTGTCCTGAGTATCGCTGAAGGGGCTGATCTCAATTTCGCGCGACAAATGCTGCAAGCGCATTCGTACTGGCACCAGCATGGGTTGAACGCTGATCTGGTGATCCTGAATGAGGAATCGAGCAGTTATGAGCAGCCGTTGAACGAGGAACTTAAAAGGCTGATCCAAGCCCAATCTTCACTTACCGGCGTTAGTCAATCCGATGGCGTCTTCCTGCTCAATGTGGATCAGATCTCAGAGGAGGATCTGACCCTTATGTTGGCCGTCGCACGGGTATCTTTGGTGGCTTCTCGGGGCTCCTTACATCAACAGCTGGCTGGTCGTTCTAAGACAACGGAATATCCCTCCCCCTTGTCAATATCTTTCGTCCCCGAGGAGCCATCTGCGCCCCTGCCCTACATGGATCTTGCGTATTTCAACAGCTTAGGTGGATTTACCCACGACGGACGTGTTTATGCGATCTACCTTGGGCCTGAGGATCAAACACCGGCACCGTGGGTGAATGTCATTGCGAATCCGACTTTTGGCACTTTGATCAGCGAGTCCGGGTCGGGTTTTACTTGGTATGGGAATAGCCAACAGAATCGGCTAACCCGTTGGTCTAATGACCCAGTAAGCGATCCGCCACCCGACACGATCTTCATCCGCGATGAGGAGACAGGGAAATTCTGGACACCCACTCCCCTACCTATTCGAGAGTTGGATGCGTATCGAACAAGACATGGGGCTGGCTTTTCGGTCTTCGAACACAATAGCCACTCGATCGAGCAGGAGTTGGTCACCTTTGTGCCGATGGATGATCAGGGTGGGGAACCAATTCGCGTGCAACGATTGCGCCTTCGCAATGGCTCATCGAAGAAGCGGCGGTTGTCTGTCACGTTCTATCTAGAGTGGACGTTAGGTGATGATCGAGAAAAGACTCAACAACACGTCGAGACGAAGTGGGACGATACATCAAAAGTGATCTTGGCCAGAAACCGATACAACGCCGATTATAGAGATCGGATCGCATTTAGCGCGATAAATCCCGCCCCACATAGCATCACCGGTGACAATAACGAATTCATAGGGCGGAACGGCACTCTGGCTGATCCAGATGCCATGAAACGACTAAAGCTCTCCAACCGAACCGGAGCAGGATTGGATCCATGTTCAGCAATGCAGGTCAAGCTAGAGTTAGCCCCTGGTGAGAGCACAGATGTGATTTGCCTTCTCGGCCAAGCCGGCTCCGTAGAAGAAGTTCGACGGTTGGTAGGTAAGTATCGAGAAGATCTCGGAGTGGAAGAAGCGCTGCTTCGAACCACAAGATGGTGGGACAACCTTTTAGGAAACATTCAGGTGGAGACCCCAGAACTTTCAGCGAACTTTCTCATCAATCATTGGCTTCTCTACCAGACATTGAGTTGCCGTGTCTGGGGTCGATCTGCGTTCTATCAATCCAGCGGCGCGTTCGGATTTCGTGATCAACTTCAGGATGTCATGGCGTTGATCTACTCAGCCCCGAAGATCGCCCGGGACCACATCTTGTTAGCAGCGAGCAGGCAATTCCGAGAAGGTGATGTCCAACATTGGTGGCATCAACCAGGCGGGGGTGGAATCCGCTCTCGCTTTTCAGACGATCTGCTTTGGCTACCCTATGTTGTGGTTCATTATGTGAACTCAACTGGTGATGAGGCTATCCTTGACGAGGAGATCTCATTTTTAGAGGGTCCAGCATTAGAAGAGGACGAGAACGAAGTTTTCATGACGCCAGTCATAACACTCGAGTCTGCTACACTTTTCGAGCACTGTCGTCGAGCGATCGATCGTGGTCTTACATCCGGTGTTCATGGATTGCCACTGATCGGTATCGGTGACTGGAACGATGGTATGAATCGGGTTGGAGATGGGGGAAGAGGTGAAAGTGTCTGGCTCGCTTGGTTCTTGATCGATGTGCTCCATGGGTTTGCCGAGTTAGCGGATCTGAAAGGGGAAAGCGACCTCGCGGAGAAATATCGGAAGGAAACGCGTAGTTTAGCGCGGGCTGTCGAGGGTGAAGCATGGGATGGAGATTGGTATCGGCGAGCTTATTTCGATGATGGAACCCCGCTCGGATCGATCACGAATCAAGAAGCCCGTATTGGTTCGCTGCCCCAGTCGTGGGCGATCATCAGCGGAGCGGCTGATCAACAGCGAGCAAAGCGAGCGGTGGATGCAGCGGTCGATCAACTCGTCCGAGAGGAAGATAAGCTGGTGCTTCTCTTTACACCGCCATTTGACAAGTCGAAGCCAAACCCAGGTTATATTATGGGATATCCACCGGGCGTCCGTGAGAATGGCGGTCAATATACGCACGGTTCGTTATGGTTAGCCATGGCATTGGCTCAACAAGGGGATGGAGATCGGGCAGCGTGGTTGCTCCGGATCATGAATCCAATTGAGCATGCTAAAGAACCTGAAGAAGCAGAACGTTACATGGTAGAACCGTATGTCGTTGCTGCGGATGTATATAACCTACTTGGAAAGATTGGTCAGGGTGGGTGGACCTGGTATACCGGGTCAGCTGGTTGGATGTACCGCGTTTGGATTGAGGAAGTTCTAGGGTTTAAGCTGCGTGGGGAAACGCTTCGAATCGAGCCTGCTATCCCCTCATACTGGGACCAATTTACAATGCGTTACCGGAGAGGTGATTCACATTACGAAATTATTTTCGAGAACCCGGATCATGTGTCCAGTGATGTGGCGTGGGTTGAGTTGGATGGCCAGCGACTTACACAGCTTGAGATTCCATTAGATGGCGAACCGGGGCACCACATCGTACGGGTTCGGATGGGGAGGGGAATCTAAAAGTGCGGATTAGAAAGAAATCATCTACGATCCTGCGAAATTCTGAATGTGCGTTCCCATCATATATACAACCTCGAGCTAACACCAATTCCATCCCATACCGGCAATAGATTCCCCGCAAGCGTAACAACGGCCATTCTCCATCAAGTTTTGCTTCATGAAGAAGCCTCGTCGTTCAATCAACGTTGCCCCGCATCGCGGGCAATAGGTGTTGTCCTTATGATGCCCGGGGACATTACCCAGGTAGACGAACTTCAAACCTGCGTCCATCCCAATCGCCCAAGCCAGCTCGAGGGTCGAGATTGGTGTAGACGGTGAAACAAATCTATAGGCCGGGTGGTATCCACTTACGTGCCACGGCGTTTCACATCCTAGCTCATCAGCAATACGGTTCGCGATTTCGACACAACTCTCGACATCGTCATTTACTCCGGGGATGATCAAGGTTGTGATCTCGATATGCAGCCCGAGTTCTCTCGCTTGTTGGCAGCGAGCCCAAACTCGATCGACATCAATTCCCTGGCAATATTTTCTGACCTCTCCCTTTTTCCCTTTGATGTCTACATTCATCGCATCCAAACCTGCACCATGGAGCAGATCGAGCGCTGTGGCTGTCATATACCCATTTGTGACGAAGGTGTTATAGAGACCACGCTCGTGGGCTAGCTGGAAAACCTCCAACGACCAATCAAAAGAGAGCGTCGGTTCGTTGAAGCTGATCGACGTCCCTTGACAGGACAGACGGATGGTCTCTTCGATAAAAGCCTTTGGCGACATAAAGCGGCACCGCGCAGGAGGCGGTGTTTTGCTTATGTCCCAATTTTGGCACCAAGGGCAGCCAAAATTGCAGCTCCAACTGCCAGCCGTCAAAGCTCGGCTTCCTGGATAGAAGTGGTACAAGGGTTTTTTCTCAATGGGATTGGCCGAAAGGGAGGAAACGGCACCATAGATTGAGGTAAACAAGATGCCATTCTGATTGTATCTTGTCTGACACCATCCTTTTCCCCCCTCAATGATCAGACAACGTCTTTCACAGAGAAGACAACGTACCTTACCCTGAGCCACTTCTTGAAGGCGAGCCTCCCTATGGCTGGAAAGAGGGGCTTTCATATCTCACTCCTCACCAAACACCAGCGCCGTGAAGGTGTACATGATCGGATTTTTCCTGCCAGCAATTGCGGGGAAGTCCTGCTTTGAGGCATACATTTTCGATGAAAGCCTGACGATCCCAGCCCTGCTCAATGGCAACTTGTGGTAGGAGTACGCCTTGCATCCCTGCCTGATGGAATACAAGCCCGTGCGTCCCAACCTCGATCATGTTGATGTCCGTGATCCGTTTTAAAGGCGATAGCACAGAGATCTCAATGCTTATCAGATCGAATTCCTCCAAGGTTAACTGTGGGAAACGAGGGTCTGATGTAGCTGCGGAAACAGTCATCTCTTGCACGACCTGATAGAGGGGTAAGTTGTTTCGTAGGCTTCCGATGCAGCTTCATAGTTCCGCGTCTTTCTTCAGGGTAACAAAAGCACCTAAACGGCGCGAGAGTACGGGATCGTCTGTCTCATAGTCAGGTAAGGTGCCGGTCTTCAAATACTCTGCGAGGGTTGTTCGGGCTAATGAAAACAATTCCACCCGCTGAGCGGATGTTAGCTCAAGCGGGTCATATTTCCAGAACATCACGGCACTAATGTGCTCAGGTCAGTTTCGATCTTGGAGGGGAGTTGGGGGAACAATGACCCTGGTGCAGCAAGACTTAACAGAAGGACGATGAGGATAGACACCACATCCATACGAACGATAAAACGCCACAACCGTTTTAAGATCAACATATCCATCGGGCTCATGATTCCAATGGAGTTCTCTTTTCATATTCTATGATAGTACCATTTCGAAGGGGCCGCAAACTCTTCCATCAATCCGCAGAGTGGGATTTTCAAAGCAACCAGTTGTGGGACCACTTCATGCGTATAAATTGCGTGTAGCCAACATTGCTTCAAATAATCCTGCGAAATAAATCAGATTACTCGATAGGGAGATCAGGGCGGAGGCTCTTAATCACATTGAGAGAATCCAGCGCTTCGTACAATTGGAGCTCAAAGATCACTGGCCCATTGAAATCTGCAGCTATGAGGTGATCAAGGATAAATCCAAGGTTGAGATCACCGGTTCCCAGTGGACGATGATCCTGTCCATAGACGATCTCCTGCTCGGGGTTGTGTTGGGGTCCATCGTGCAGGTGGACTTCAGCTAAACGTGGCAAGCTGGCTTCCAATGCATCTTCAACCGTCACATTACCTGAGAAACCAGAAAGAACGTGGCCGGTATCGAGGCAGATGGACAAGTCAAGCTCTTCAGCAAGGTCAAGTGTTAAGTCGAGGGGGAATTCGATGGTCTCGATGGCTATTTCGCGAGAGGGGATACCGGTTTCGGTGAGGATCCAGCGCAGGCTTTCGGCAGCCTTGGTTTGGAATTGTTGGAGGATGACGATCTTAGCAATCTTGGGAAGGTTCATGCGGTAGAACTCCGCGGCCAATGCTCCGGTCGCGTGAAAAACGTACACTTCAGGGTTAAGCGGCAGGACAGAATGGATGAAATCGACAATCGCATCCGCTGACCCTTTCCGTACAGGTTCAAGGGGCGTCGATGGTTCTACAGACCATAGAGGTAAGTGCACCGTGTACGTTAGATCGAGTTCCTCTTTAACTTCAGATAACCTTTCGATAGAGTTCTGATCGAAGATCATGGGCAAGAAAAGTGCTAGATCGCCTCCAAGCTCGATGGTTCGAAATCCAGATTCGACCATCCTGCGGACAAGTTGCGCATAGTCAAAGCCCGCGACGTGAGCCAACATCTGATCGACTGGTAAGCCGGAAGGGATGAGAGTGTCGACTTGCATCGTCATGATACCGAAACGCATATGGAAGTCTCCTTTTCCAAATAGTAGGTAAAAGCCTACTACAACAAATGTAATTGAACGAGATGAAGCTTTAGAAAACTATACGGATGAATCAACAATATTGTTGAATTTCCGATTTTTTCCCTCGATATGTGTGTGTAACCCATAAGCATTGGATCTCATAATAAAACGTTCACCATACTCATCTTTTCCCCCTTTAGTGAGTATGTATAGGATCCACGATTATTCAGATTGGTATTCTTCTTCGGATATGAATTGACCACCTTGGATCCTTTTATCGATCAACTTGCGCTGTTCATCAAAGGTCAATTCGACTTCGATGGGGCGGAAGCATTGTTCACTGCCAATGAGGGTTTTACGACAGAAGTATGTGGTCTTATCCTCTGTATCGTCGTACTGAACACTCAGGTCGTTGTACAGATTTATCCTTGTCTGGAGTTTCTCACTACAATCGTCACACCTCACAAAAACCCAGTAGACCGACTTATCATCAGCCGCTGAGTTGAAGAGATCTTGTATTCTCCCAAGGATGTTCATGATGATATTCCTCCCCAGGGTCTCGATGCTTCAAAGGAAGTGTACGGCCATGGCTGGCTTAAGGTCTTTTGATATGGAAGCTATTTCGTAACATTACCGTGAGTTTCATGTTCTGGAAAGATACCACACTTTAATCATAGCTCAACTTGTCCTTAAACCATCCAGCCCTTTACCGAGGATCAAAGGGCTGAATATGGTTTAGATATATTTCGGGAAGTATTGGACCAAAACGGATGGTAATGAGGAGAGATCAAACTTAGAGATCTTGGTTTAAAAACTTGAGGGCATCACTACCCTCAATGAACCACAACCTTCTCGTCGATCTTTAAGAACTCCTCAACCTTCTTTCGAAGGAGTGGCTCTGGGAGAGCACCTATCTGTTCATGAACGAGCATTCCGTTATGGAAGAAAAGCATGGTTGGAATTCCTTGAACTCCAGACTTATCAGCCCATTCCTGGTGTTCATCGATATTGATCTTCGCAATTATCAATTCGCCGGCGTGGTCCGAAGCGATCTTTTCCAATAAGGGTGCGATCATATGACACGGACCACACCATGGTGCCCAGAAATCTACAATCACCGGGAGCACCGACTGCAATACTTTGTCTTCAAACTCAGCATCTGTTAGATGGATAGGTTCATTGATCATTTTTATACTCCACTTCTTGCATCTGGCTTGAGCCCAACATTTGCTTGCCGCCACTCCATAGACGCTTTAATCCTGTCTAGTCTTACATCGTAAACTTAGTGACGGGGTGGTCGCGATCTCAGGGATGTGCTTCGCAGTTCAGCTTCCCCCTCTCACCGTCCAACAAAGACAAAACTCGCAATGATAAAGAGGTAAATGCTTGGCTTTCAATTTAGATTACGAAGCCCCGGAGTTTTATCTCCGGGGCTTCGGGAGGAGGAGAATTGAGAAGGTTTCTTCTCTTACTCTTCAGACGATCCCTTCCTTTCTCTTCTTACCTCTGTTTAAACATGCTCAATTCTCACGTGACTGTAATAAAGATTGACGAATGCCTCAGCTCGGTTGCTAAGCCCACGATGGTATCCACCAGTGAATTCGAGGCGCCAACGTTGAGTCGCTTTGCTCGTACCATATTCTTGAGTTGACAACGTGCGGAGGATGGAATCGCGATCGAAGGTTGGCTACCAATCCTGATCGCGTCGGTATCTCACTTTGATCTGTCGTGGTGGAGATTCAGACTCTATTCGAACCGGAATTCGAATGGCGCTACTTCCGACTTGCTTAGCTTTGTTGTATGCCAAGATAGAGAGAAAGAAGAGTGCACTGATCATAGGGATGATGACGGAAAGGTTTGTCATCGTAGCCTCCAAAATCGTTTGATGTTATGTCCACGAAGATGGGCATACTGATGTTCCATAACCAATAGACGACGCATTGAATGAAGTTATTACCTCGTCCTAAGAGATCTCTCGATGGATTCAAAAGAAGTGAGGGATAGAAGCGTGTTCACAAATTCTTCGTATCAAGTGAAATCATGGCATCCATCAGATGTCAAATCTGAAAGAGCCTGGCAGTGTCATATGCCAGGCTCTTGTTGACATTAATTATGCATATATCAGGTCAAATTCGTTAAGGTAAATCAGCCTCCAGGATACTCAAAAGCGCTTCGAGTTCCTCTCTGCAGCATGGACAAATCTCGAAGTGTTGTTGAACGAGTGGGAGTAATTCGCTGGGGTCTTCACCGCGAGTTTTGGCCTCCGCATAAACATCGAGCACATCGAAGACCGCATCGCAATCGATTTCTTCTTCCCGGGTCCGAGAAAGATCCTCGAATAAGGTCCGAACAAGTTTTATAGAGTCTTTCATATCCCACCGCTTTGGTATTTAGACGACCTAAGATGCCGCAGTCTTACCCGGCTTCGAAAGTTCTCAGGGCTTCTTCTGGTGATAACCCTTCTTCAGTCAATCGACGCTTGAGTCTTAGGCGTGCGTCGTGTAATAGCTTGTATAAGGCGTTACGGTGCATCCCCATCTTTCGGGCAACGCTGTCCATCGGCATGCCGTGTATGCGCGTAGCCATAAGGGCAGAGCGTTGTTTATCGGTCAATTCTTCGAGGATGATCCGTTCTACTCGAGTGAGGATATCAATTTGCTCGGTAGCTAATTCCGGTCCAACACCAGGATCAGCCATCAAACTTATACTCATCTGACCGTCCTCAGTCTCGACGAGGCTGTCCAATGATACATCCTGCCAGCGTTTACGCCGTAATTCCGTAAGTGCGATTCGTACGGCGATCTTGTGGACCCATGTCGTGAATTTGCTTCTTCCTTCAAAGGTGTCAAGGTTATCAAGCACCCTAAGTAATGTGTCTTGTGTGACCTCTTCCGCCAGATCATCGAATTGAGGATCGGAGGGGGAAAGATAATTTGAGAGCGCGTAAGGAAGACCGGATCGAATGATCGAACGTAAATCACTCAACGCGGTCTCTTGCGCAAGTCCCGGTGTTCTCAGATCAGAGAGCCACTCTTCGTTCTTCCGTTCAGCCAATTTTGGTGCCTCTTGAAGTAGATCCTGGTCAGCTGGGAAACGATTCTTTGGTGAAAGTCCTGCTTTTACCGTTGAAGTATACCGTACATGCTGAACACTTACATATGCTGTTATCGGAAGGGTACACTCCATGTGTGCTACTGAGTCTCTCGACTTGGCTTGGGAAAATTGCATGAAGCCTCCGCAGCTAAGAGTTACTTCGCAATAAGCAAGTCTCGGATTGACAAATATCATAAGGACCACCGATCGAAGATGCTGAGCGATTCCCCAATCCGGCTACCCATGTGCAGAGCTCGAGGTTATCCGTTGTATGTAGGGGCGCATGGCCATGCGCCCCTACATCTATCATCGATTTTTATTTGATAACAAGAAGAGATAAGGATTGTGTATATTTTTTTTGACCCATATTTCATCTAACCGGGGCATTCTTCGAGCCTCGACGCGGTCAAGATGACATTCCTGATGTGTGCGGGTTATATGAGTTGAAAGCCTACTCTACATTATCCTTACACAGTAAGATTATGATATCCGATAGCATCATGATGGTTGTGGCAATGGTGGGGGGAGGGCAAACGCGTCTTCTCTAGTTTTTGGTATATGTGTGATGACTTTGAGGGAGGGCATCGCATGATTCAAGCGATGATTTTTGATTTAGATGGAACCTTGGTTCAGACGGAGAAGCTAAAAGCGCTGTCCTATGCAAAGGCTGCTATAGAACTTTGTCCTCATGACATCCGTGAAGAAGATGTTCTAGCGGAATTCAAGAACGTTGTTGGACTATCACGACGTGAGGTATCAGAAACGTTAGTTAAAAACTTCAATCTCACAGAGAAGGCGGAAGAGAGGATGTCTGAATTTGGTGTCGGCTCGCCTTGGCAAACTTTCGTGCAGGTTCGATTGCATCATTACGAAGAGATGTTGGCAGATCCTGAGGTAATCCGAACTCATCAGTGGCTGCACAACCTCGCTATCCTTGAGGAAGCGCGCAGGTCGAATTGCCAGACGGGTCTGGCAACGATGTCACAATGTGCACAAACCACGCGGGTGTTGAATATTTTGGGTTTGCACAGTGCTTTCGATTTTATTGCCACCTGTTATGATGTTGAACATGGAAAACCGGACCCGGAGATCTATTATCTGGTATCCGATGAATTAGGTGTACCCCCGAAGGAATGCTTGGTCTTGGAAGACTCTCCCTCGGGCGTTAAAGCTGCGGTAGTAGCAGGAATGTGGTGTGTGGCCGTTACAACACCATTTACCCGTCAGGGGATTCACGATCTGGGTCTTCTAGAAGAACGCTGGATCGTCGATGATTCGGATCTTGTTGTAAAAGTAGTACGGGAGATGGTCGAAGAGCGTGGAAGTGATTGCTTCTGATAGATTGGGCATCTTTAGAACGGAAAGAGTTAGAATCACTCACATGGATTTTATATAACAGAGAAAGGATAACGAGAATGGAACTAGGGATGGTTGGTTTGGGGAAAATGGGGGCCAATATGACCACACGGCTTGTCAAGGATGGACATCGGATCGTGGTCTTCGATCGTAATCCACCCAAAGTCGAAGCAGCCGAAGCAGATGGTGCAGATGGTTCTGAGTCGCTTGAGGAGCTGGTTTCGAAATTATCGATGCCACGCGCAATCTGGCTTATGGTACAAGCTGGTGATGCTACCCAGACCGTCATCGATACCTTGGTTGAGCTGCTCTCGCCAGGCGACATATTAATCGATGGGGGAAATAGTAATTACAAGGACACTATGCGGAGGGCTTCTGAACTCAAAGAAAACGGTCTCGATCTGGTGGATGTAGGCACCAGCGGTGGTATATGGGGTTTGAGCGAGGGCTACAGCATGATGATCGGGGGGAGATCGGATATAGTCGAGCGTTTAAGGCCGATCTTCAAGACCCTGGCCCCCGGACCCGATCGTGGCTGGGGACATGTTGGCCCGAGTGGTGCTGGTCACTTCGTCAAGATGGTTCACAATGGTATTGAATATGGATTGATGCAAGCTTATGCTGAAGGTTTCGAAATCATGAAATCCAAGGAGGATTTCAACCTCGATTTACGTCAGATCGCAGAGATTTGGCGATATGGGAGTGTGGTTCGCTCCTGGTTGCTGGACCTGACCGCTAAGGCATTAAAGGATGATCAGGATTTGAGCGATATTAAGGGCTGGGTGGCTGATAGCGGTGAAGGACGATGGACGGTGAAGGATGCTATCGACTTAGATGTGCCAGCACCGGTGATTACCCTTTCGTTGCTCATGCGTTTTGTCAGCCGTCAGGAAGATAGCTACGCCGCGAAGATGCTAGCCGCGATGCGGCAACAATTCGGGGGGCACGCGGTAAAGCCTTCGATTTCGGAATCCCCATAAGCGTGTGCAGCTGAGACTATTTGGCAGCAATCACGTGTTCTGCGCCTTCACCTTCAAAGGAAGGAGAATGATTTAAATGGAAAGAAAATGTCCAACGAGCTTCGTTATCTTTGGCGCCTCGGGTGATTTGACGAGAAGGAAGCTGGTACCGGCATTGTTCAATCAATACATCAAAGGTCGGTTGACGGAAACGATTCATATCGTTGGCTTTTCCCGTCGTCCTTATTCTGATGACGAGTTTCGTCAATTGCTGCTTGAGGGGATGCAGGAGCTGACTGGTGTTGTCCCAGATATGACGGATTGGAAGGATTTTTCACAAAGAGTATGGTATGTGCGCGGAGATCTGAGTGAAACGAAAGATTATGAAAAGCTGCGTACTTTCCTGAATGAGAAGGAGGGCGGGTTCTGTAATCGCCTCTATTATCTTGCTACAGCTCCGGCTTTTTTTCCGCAGATCATCCATCATTTGGGGGATCTAGGGATGACGGAGGAAGTGGGAGGTTGGCGGCGGGTCATCGTAGAAAAGCCCTTTGGTCACGATTTAGCCTCAGCGACTGAATTAAACGCTTCTATTCATTCATTCTTTAAAGAACATCAGATTTACCGTATTGATCACTATCTTGGGAAGGATACAGCTCAAAACATACTCTATTTCCGTTTTCTCAACACGATCTTTGAACCGATTTGGAATCGGAATTTCATCGATCATGTACAGATCACTGTCGCGGAAGATCTCGACGTCGGACATCGTGCAGGTTATTACGATAAGGCTGGAATCGTTCGTGATATGTTCCAAAACCATTTGCTTCAACTTCTCACACTCGTGGCGATGGAACCACCAGCGACCTTTGATGCAGATGCTGTACGTAACGAAAAAGTGAAGGTGCTCCGTGCTGTACGACCGGTTGTTCTTGAGGACACCGTTCGCGCTCAATATGAAGGTTATTGTGAAACCGGAGGCGTTGCTTCCGGCTCTCAAACGCCGACATATGCAGCAATTAAGCTGTATATCGACAACTGGCGTTGGCAAGGTGTGCCTTTTTACTTGCGCTCAGGAAAGGCATTAGGGTCGAAAACGAGTGAGATTGTGATCGAATTCGAGGCACCACCACATGTGATGCTTGAATTGCCTGCGGATTACAAACTTACCCCTAATTACTTATCTTTGTGCATCCAGCCTGATGAGGGGATCCATCTTCGATTTGAAACCAAGGTCCCCGGCTCATCGCAGGAGACACGCTCCGTAGATATGGAATTCCACTACCGCACTACATTCGAAGGTGAGGTCCTGCCGGATGCTTACGAACGCCTGCTGCTCGATGCGCTAAATGGAGACGCCTCCTTGTTCACCCGCAGCGATGAGATCGAGCTTGCGTGGGGGCTTGTGGATCCTCTAATCACGGGTTGGGAGGATTCACCTGAAGTATCCCCACTCGTAGACTACGCTCCAGGTAGTTGGGGACCTCAAGAGGCACAATCGTTTATGACCCGAGAGGCCAGAATCTGGCGTTTGGGTTGCGGCGACCATAAAGATAGTTAGGCGAGGATCAAGAAAATGCCACGAGATCTACCACTTGGAAATGGCAGCCTATTGGTTGCCTTCGATAAGAAATACCAAATTCGAGATCTTTACTGGCCACACGTTGGTCAGGAGAATCACGCCGTGGGCCACCCATTCCGATTGGGTTTTTGGGCGGATGGAGAATATCGTTGGATTGACGATCATGGATGGGAAAGGGAAATCCGCTACCTCGACGAGAATCTGGTGGGAGATGTGAAATTATCCCACCCAGAACTTGAACTGGAGATCTGCGCAACGGATGTCGTAGATTTTCACGAGCATCTCATGGTTCGCAAATTTGAAATCACGGACCTCGCAGATCGTGATCGAGACATCCGGGTGTTCTTCCACCATGATTTTCACATCTCAGGTAACGAGATCGGGGACACGGCTTATTATGAACCCGAGCGACGGGCAATATTTCACTACAAAGGAGACCGTTGGTTCCTGTTGAACGGGGCAGTGAAGATGTCTGAGGACGCTGAGTCGCTGGGGGAAAGCTCGCCTGATACCCTGCCGGATTTAAGCGTAGGTGTCCATCAGTGGGCTTGCGGCCTGAAAGAAATTCATGATTTTGAAGGGACCTGGCGCGATGCAGAAGATGGGGTACTTTCGGCTGAAGCGGTTGCGCATGGCTCAGTTGACTCGTGTATCGGTTTTAATCTCCCCCTTGAAGCGGGCCAAACTCGCACCCTATATACCTGGCTTGCTGTGGGCTTTAACTTTGAGGAGACTGTTCGCCTCAATCGAATGGTTAGGCGTCGGGGACCGGAATCTTTCATCAAGCGCACGCGGGATTACTGGCATCTCTGGCTAACACGTCACTCACCTGATTTTGGTGAGTTGCCCCATGGAATTCGCGACCTTTATCTAACTAGCCTGCTCATCATTCGCACGCAAGTAGATGCCAATGGCGCGATCATCGCAGCCAACGATTCGGATATATCTTCTTCTGTTCGCGATACGTACAGCTACATGTGGCCACGCGACGGCGCGTTGGTTGCGGATGCTCTCATTCAAGCGGGATATATCGACCTGCCACGTGAATTCTTTCGTTTTTGTGACCGATCTTTAACCCGAGAAGGCTACCTGCTACACAAATTCAATCCTGATGGAACATTGGCTTCAAGTTGGCATCCGTGGTATCGAGAGGGGAAGAAGGATCTCCCAATTCAGGAGGACGAAACCGCGCTCGTCCTTTGGGCCTTGTGGGAGCACTTCGATCGCTTCAACGACGTTGAGTTCATCAAACCGCTCTATCGCTCGCTGATAACACCCGCGGCGGACTTCTTAGACCATTATCGTGATGAAAAAACAGGACTTCCATTGCCCAGCTACGATTTGTGGGAGGAGAGACACGGCATATTTGCATGGACCGTCGCGGCAGTGTGGGGTGGTCTTACGGCTGCAGTAAAATTCGCGCAATCCTTTGGTGACAAAGACCGTGCGCATCGATATCAAAACGCTGCCCATCAAGTCAAGATTGGGACAGAAAAGCATCTTTGGCGACCTGATTTGAATCGTTTTGTCCGTATGATCGATGGGAATCAAGACGGCGGCTATCAGGTTGATCATGTTATCGACGCATCCATGGTTGGGCTATGGAAGTTTGGGATGTACCCAGTCGACTCGCCACTGATCAAGACGACTATGGAAGCCATACGAGAACGCTTGTGGGTGAAGACGGAGGTTGGTGGGATCGCCCGTTATGAAAACGATCGCTATCATCAGGTAAGCGACGACATTCAAAATGTGCCCGGAAATCCTTGGTATATATGCACGCTTTGGCTTTCAGAGTGGTACGCTGCGTTGGCGCAGACTGATGAGGACTTGGATCGGTCGCGGGAGTTGATGCAGTGGACTGCAGAAAGAGCATTGCGGAGTGGTGTGCTCGCTGAGCAGGTAAACCCTTACACAAACGCTCCGCTATCTGTTAGCCCTCTTACCTGGAGCCATGCGACCTTTGTCACCACAGTCCAAGCCTACTTGAAGGCCAGGAAGCGGGTCTCAGGAGTGTAATGATTAGGTAATGTAAAAAAAAGCATGGAGATTGTCATTGGAGTAGGGGCGGGGTGACCCCGCCCTCCATTTGATAAGTCTCTAGATTATCAAAATTGTTCATTAATATTTATGATCCAATGTAATAAGTCAGGCGAACCTGCTCGGCTTGTTTTCTCCCAACGATTAGTATCCCCCTTCACACCCTCCATTCTTACCCAGGAAAATCATAGTAACAAATACATCACCGTAAGATTTTAGGCAATTGGATCGTCAATAATTATGGATAACAAGTAGTCATTTATTGGTCAAGAATGACCTAAATTAGATTAAATGTAAATCCTGAATTGATCAGGGAAAATGGAGGTAGGCTTTATCATGGAGCAATTAATTACGAAATCAAATGGGCGAGGTAACCTTCAAGAAGAGGGATATACATTAACAGATCTGCCTGAGAATCTGGTAGTCCACCCGAAAGCAGCCGTCGAGGATGCGGTCTATCAAATCCTTCTCAATGTAGGAGAAGATCCCGAGCGGGATGGTTTAATCCGCACCCCCCATCGCGTGGCTAAGATGTATGGCGAGTTGTTGGAAGGCTACAATCAGGATGTCGAGACCATTATCAATGGCGCGATGTTCGAAGTTGAGTACGGCGATAGCGAGATGGTTGTTGTCGCCAACATTGAGTACAACTCCATGTGTGAACATCATATGTTACCCTTCGTAGGAAAGGCTCACGTGGGATACATCCCGGGCGAGAAGGTTGTGGGTCTAAGCAAGATCCCGCGCATCGTCGATATGTTCGCTCGTCGCTTACAGGTACAGGAAAGACTTACAAATGAAATTGCAGATTCAATTGAGCAAGCAATTGATGCGGCGGGGGTGATGGTTGTGATCGAAGGGCAGCACAGTTGTGCTGCCTTGAGAGGGGTGAAAAAGCACGGAGTGAATATGACGACAACTGCAAAGCGAGGAGAGTTTCGTCATAACCTTGAGGCGAGGGAGGAGTTCTATCGGTTGATCGGGAAGTAGTGCGTACGATATCGCTCGGCTTCGTTATCCGTGTTTTCGTCAGAGAGGGTTAAGGGTCTGTCAGCAAGGCTGACAGACCCTTAATTTTAGGGTGACCCCCCTAGGAGACAGATTACGTTGATCGTTGGTAAGAAACTCACATTCTGATCCATCAAAAGGACAGAGCTACAGGTTCACCTTTTGATAAGCACTAAATATCGAAATTCGCATGTGAGGACACACTATGGACCCGAACAACATTACGATTGGCTTAGCGATGCTCGCTGGCTTGGCTTCCTTTCTCTCCCCGTGCGTGTTGGCATTGGTGCCTGCGTATGTGGGGTACTTAGGTGGGCGATCGGTATCATCAAGTGGAAGCACGGTCGCGAACCGATGGGTTACCTTCAGCCACGGCTTGGCATTCGTCCTAGGATTTAGCCTGGTTTTTGTGCTGCTGGGAGCAGCGGCTTCAGCGGTAGGAGTATTGCTTTTCGATCTTCGGGAATGGATATCTCGTATTGGCGGCATCGTGGTGATCATCTTCGGATTGCATACGATGGGCGTGATCAACATCCCATTTCTGGATTATGACACCCGTCGTCAGGCTCAACCAAAGAGGACTGGCTACATCTCTTCTGGCATGATGGGAGTATTTTTCTCTGCTGGTTGGGCGCCTTGCGTAGGCCCCGTGCTGGGAGCCGTTCTTACACTGGCTCTAAATGGTGCCCAGTTGGGCCAAGGTGTTCTCCTATTGAGCGCCTATTCGGTTGGGTTGGCTGTGCCGTTCCTCTTAGCTGCCCTCGGTGTCGCAGGGTTACAGAGCTCATGCGCCGTCATAGTAAAGCGACCCATTACATGTCCATCGCAACAGGGGCATTCTTAGTTATCTTGGGTGTCATGTTGCTCACGGGAACCTTAGAGCAGCTGGCACGCTTCGGTTTCTTTGTGGATTTTGGATTGTGAGATGTTGATGAATTTCCAACCTAGAAGAGGAATCTTGCTCAATTGGAAAATCCTCATCGCGCTCGTGGCCCTAAGCACTTTAGGTTTTACGCTTGCCTACGCATCAGGGATGGGTGATAAGGAAGCCGTGCCCCTGTACGAAGTGCCGGCAGAAACGCAAGGGTTGGAAGTGGCTCCGATCAAGAGTTCTATCGCACCAGACTTCAAACTGCAAGACTTGGGTGGTGACGAGGTGCAGTTGAGCAATTTTCGAGGACATCCGGTCTTGATTAACCTTTGGGCTACCTGGTGTGGACCATGCAGGCTGGAGATGCCTGCCATTCAAGATCGGTTTGAGTTGTCCGAGGAGGACGGGTTTGTCGTTCTTGTAGTTGATTTTGACAAACCCGTCAGTGAGGTTAAAGACTTTCGCGATACGTTAGGTCTGACATTCCAAATACTCCTCGATCCGGGAGCGAATGTCCAGAAACTCTACCGCAATCGGACTTACCCCACCAGCTTCTTCGTTGATGAGTCGGGAGTGATTCAAGTTCATCACATCGGCTTAATGACGGACCGTCAACTTGACGATAACCTGGCAGAGATCGGGGTAGGTCCATAATTAAATTTTGATCCTCTGTTGGGTCGGAAAGTGGAACAGGTTACATCTAGGAGCCTTTTGGGTTTTGGTTGGTATAGCGATATTTGAGAATCCCCCACACTATTTTGATGGAGATTTTGTTAGGCATAACTAATTGAAAGTGAGGTGGAAGAGAATGATACGTAATTTTCATCTTCGACCGTATCTTATTATCGTTGGATTCAGCCTTTTGTTAGCAGCATGTGCGACCGCGGTTGCTCCAGGAGCGGTCTCGGGTATTGGAACGCAAAATGCTACTGCAGAACCGATGCCGCAGGCTATCGATCCTAGTCAAACAGCGGTGGATCAACAGGAGGAACTGTTGGTAGACAAAGACCCCTTTGCAGGGATAAGACTGCGTTTCAACACTGCATACTGGCCGGATACCGATTTTACAATCCATAGCGTCGACTATGGTGAAATCATATCGGGAGGACCGCCTCCGGATGGAATACCCTCAATCGATGATCCTGTCTTCGAGAGCGTGGGTGAAGCTGACGAGTGGTTAGGTGAAGATTGGCCAATTATGCTTTTTAAGTTGGACGATGACACAAGAGCTTATCCGTTAACGATCCTGATCTATCACGAGACACAGGTTTTAACCGATCCTACGGACGAAATCCGTATTTGGGTTATGACAGCATCAATAACTACCCATACTTATATGAGGGCGCCCTGGATGGACGTCTTCCACCTGTAGAAAGGGTGGTCGCAATTCAACTGGAAGGGATCGACGTGGCTTATCCCTTCATTGTGCTTCGTGAAATCCTGGTCGTGAATGATGAAGTCGCTGGATTGCCACCAGTCGTTTTTTGGAAGGAAGGAACCAGAACCACATTCGGGAATTCAGATTTAGATGTAGGTTCAACGAGCGTGTTTCTGCGCCAGCTTGACGATCAGGTTCTAACCTTCCGGGCGGAGGACGATGGTTTTCGAGACGATCAAACCGGAAGTCTGTGGAACATCATCGGTGAGGCGATTGATGGACCATTGACCGGGCAGAGACTCGAATCGATTGTTGCTGGCGAGCATTTCTGGTTCGCTTGGGCGGCTTTCAGGCCCGACACGATCATTTGGTCGGCAGTTGAATAAATGGTTTTTAGGAAGGATCCTTGGGGGGGATTTATGCAAGTCCAGCTCGAGCGATGTGAATAGTAGCAAGATAGCCCCTTCAAGATTACTTGATTGAGGATCAATCGTTACAATCTTGAAGGGGCTTTGTTATGATGAACGGTTCATCGATATCGAGATATAGGGTTAATCTTCGTAATCTGACCAACAATTCCATTTCTAGTATACTCACCCTTACCTGATCGATCACCTTCGCGTTCAGAATCCTGAATTCAACGGAAAAATGTATGCGACTTAATGATCTTATTGAACCAGGAGATCCGGAACGAATTGCCTCAGGTTTTGAATTCACTGAGGGACCAGTCTGGATTCCTGAAGGCGCGTTGCTTTTCTCAGATATCCCAGCTAACCGGATTTATCGCTGGACCTCGGAGGATGGGGTTGTAGTTTGGCGGGAACCGAGCGGCCATGCCAACGGGTTAACACTCGATACTCAAAACCGCCTGGTCATTTGTGAACATGGCAATCGTCGAGTTTCGCGTATTGAGGCTGATGGTAGCGTAAGTACGCTTGCTGATCGATTTAACGAAAAGCGATTGAACAGCCCAAATGACGTTGTCGTTAGATCAGATGGCACGATTTATTTTACCGATCCACCTTACGGGATCAAGCCTGAAGAGCAAGAACAACCTCACAACGGGCTCTACCGGATCTTACTGGATGGTAGCGTTGAGCTACTCCGGGATGATTTCATCCGCCCTAACGGCTTGGCATTCTCAAGTGGTGAAAGTATTCTCTATGTTGACGATTCTGGGCGTCGCCACGTGAGGGGATTTGATATGGAATCGGACGGAGGTTTATTAAAATCACGTATTGTTGCGGATATGGATCACCCTCAACCAGGTTCCCCTGACGGGATGAAAATCGATGTCGAAGGACATCTATATGTAGCTGGTGCAACAGGGATCTGGATATTTGAACCTGATGGCACACTCTTGGGGGTGATCGTCACACCGGAACGTCCTGCGAACTGCGCTTGGGGTGATGAGGATTGGAAGTCACTCTACATCACAGCTCGGACCTCCTTGTATCGAATCCGTGTCAAGATTCCTGGGATACAAGTTGGCGTTATGGCATGAGGATGAGAAAATAGAAAAACCTCCCAGCAAGCTTATCTCGCTAGGAGGTCTTGTAGCAGTCTAGTAGAATGCGATCTCGACCAAGCAGAAGCCAGTATTTAGAACTGAGATACGATCGTTGAAACCTTTCGGTAGCAGTCTTGCTTAGCATGATCTTCAGTAACACAACATGCCATCCAAAGCCATGCCGTTGTGTTATTGGGTTCTTGTTCGAGAATCCAATTCAAAGCAGCTTTTCCCTTTCCCAATTCTCCACGATTTACCGCTTCAACTGCAATGTCAAGGGCTTCTTCGATCGTTGATTTTCGATGTGGTGCGGTCCTAGTTGCCATATCTCTTCACCTAAAATCGGGTTCAAAGTTAGCACCCGTTTGATGCATTCATCCTAACATACTATGGCCTCCAGACACGTTACACAGGACTTACAACAAAGTTACATACACCTTACAAAGTCTGCTCTCAGGATCCTTTGACTGTCAAACAGAGAAGTGTAGACTTATCCTTGTAGCTTGTTCTTGACGGAGATATCCTTGAAGATCCTTCTCCAACTTTACGTGGTCCTTTTATTGCTTGCCGGGGCTCCTTTGGATACACTCGTTGACTCTGAGTACGGTTTACCCGCTTGGTACGACCCCGGTATGCAAGAAACGACGCTGACAGCGTGGGATGCATTGCAGACCGAAGCTAGCAAGGATGGTATAAAAATGACGATCTTCTCCGGATATCGATCTTATGAGTATCAAGCGCAGGTGTATGCTCGTGAGATTGCGGAGCGGAGAGGTCAGGCACCGCTCTATTCAACTCGTCCTGGGCATAGCGAACATCAATTGGGTACTACGATTGATGTCGCTTGGCCTGGTTTGCCATTAGGGTTCAATGATGCACGAAATGATCGACTTTACACATGGTTACGTGATAACGCACACCTTTTTGGATTTGTCATCAGTTATCCATACAAAACTTCCGATACCTGGCCATACCATAATCGCTGGCTGCCCGTGGTGACGGAATTTATCTATGAACCATGGCATATACGGTATATTGGAATAACTCTAGCTCAGGCGATTTATAATGCTGGTTACCTGGATCCTGGTAGCGATATCACGCCACAGGATTTCTATCGTGCTTGGCCCTAAGGGTTAATCCATGGCTAAGCTCGCGATTGGAGCATTGTGTACCGCCATACTAGCCACATTGGCAGCCAAATTTCCTCTTATAGTAGGAAATGAGGTTCGTTGCACCCCCATGGGGTTGTGATAAACTACGGGAAGAACGGCTTCGTCTTGGGGGAGGCCTTATGGCAACTGAACAAAAACGTGTAGTTTGCATTGAAGATGAACCGGAGATGATCGACCTGGTTCGGCTGATTCTGGGTCGAAAGGGCTTTGATGTCATCGGGGCCAATGGTGGGATAGAGGGGTTGGAAACAGTTCGGCGTGAGAAGCCGGATTTAATCCTGCTAGACTTGATGATGCCTGATATGGATGGTTGGGAGGTTTACCAGCAAATTAAAGCCGATGCTGAATTACGTGTGATCCCTGTCATTGTCGTAACAGCCAAGGCTCAATCGATAGATAAGGTGTTGGGTCTCCATATCGCGAAAGTGGATGATTACATCACAAAGCCTTTTGGTCCACAAGAACTACTAGAGAGTGTGGAAAAGATCATAGGACCTGTGGATTAAATTGCTGCACAAGGACATAAACTGGGTGACCGAAGTCACCCGGTTTTGTGTTTAATTAAAAGCAGGTAGCCGTATGATGTTTTGGTTGATTGGAGTCCCATCCAACCGAAGATCATAGATTGAACATACCTTATAAAATTTTGGATCAGCCCTCTTACTTCTCCACCTTCCGATAAAAGTTGGTCAGGATCTTAGGCCAATCAGATATCATTCTCTCCCTTGGCAGGAGCGTGACCAAATCGTACCGGCGTTGGCTAGCCGTCATCCTTCGACAGGCTCAGGATGACTTTCCTACGTAAAAGTAGAGAGTGCCCTGAGCTTGCATTGTCCTGCCTGTCCTGAGCTCGCCGAAGGAAGCCTGTCGAAGGATCGAAGGGTGCGTAATTGGAATTCCACAATGGAAAATTTTCGACCAGACAATATTACAAAATACTTGAGAAGGATTTGGAATGTATAATTACACGATCGCTGAAGTGATTTGAATATTCAATCATCACATCAGTCGCCTCGATCAATCGGATAAAGAGACACACTTCGTCATGGAGATCGTAGATGAAACTTGGGACTAGGATCATCCTTATATCACTTATCTTTGTTCTTGCGATCCCAATCTCTTCCGGCCTTGCTCAGGAATCTGGACCGATCTACATCGTACAACCTGGGGACACATTGACCTACATTGCGGCGGTCTTTGGCACCACCGTTGAGGCTTTAGCAGTCGCAAATAATATCGATGACCCCTCTCTCCTAATTCCAGGGACGGAACTGGTCATTCCCGGTTTTGGGGACATCTCGGGGGTGTTAACTTTTCGCGCGGTAGATTTTGGTGAGAATCTCCTAAGCTTGAGTTTGCGCTATGGGGTTTCGATCGATGGGCTTGCTCGGCTCAACCGTTTGGTTAGCCCCGGTCAATTGTATGCTGGTCAACCATTGATTGTCCCAGAAATGGACGAAGCTGCCTTCGATATACCTCAGGTCTCGTTGCTTCTCCCCAAGCTTGGGGAAAGTAAATTGGAGATGGCGGTACGTGTTGGTATCAACCCCTGGTCCTTAGACACTCTCGGCAAAAACGGAATCAAGCTTTGGATTGTCCCGGATGCGCCGGTGGTGTCCCCAGGAGGTGATGGATGGTCCGGGGCTCTGCCAGCTCCTTATGTTGAAGTAACCGTAGATCCTTTGTTGACGGCGCAAGGCCGGACAACTGTTTTTCGTGTTGGGCTAAACGGAGCGGGTTGGGTAAGCGGTATGCTTGGCGATCGGCGGCTAAACTTCTTCTCTCAAGATGATCGGAATTATGTCGCGCTTCAAGGCATCCACGCCATGGAGAATCCAGGTTTGTACACTTGTGAGCTAAATTTATATTCCACTGAGGGAGGAGAGTTGATTTACGCCTTTTCACAACCCATACGGGTACTTGATGGTGGGTATGGATTTGAGAACATCAATGGGGTTCCAGCAGAGACGATCGATCCTGAGGTCACGGGTCCGGAACGGGCTATGGTCGAGGGTATGCTGGCTGAGGCGACGCAGGAAAAGTATTGGGAAGGTCCTTTTCAGTTTCCATCGAACTATTACACCGAGAGTTTTGTTTCAATCTTTGGAACTCGCCGGAGTTATAATTGGGGTGCTTTTGATTACTATCACACGGGTCTCGATCTGTATGGCAGCGTCGGTTTGTCAATCCTGGCTCCCGCGCCTGGTAGGATTGTGTTTGCCGGTCCGTTAATCGTTCGGGGGAATGCGACCTATATTGACCATGGTTGGGGTGTGTATAGTGGATATTTTCATCAATCGAAGATATTCGTTTCAGTCGGAGACTTGGTCGAAACAGGGCAGGTGATCGGTGAAGTCGGTAATACGGGTCGATCAACAGGAGCCCATTTGCATTGGGAGATCTGGGTGGGAGGTGTACCGGTTGACCCTTTGGAATGGGTGGAGAAAGGATTACCATAACCTACCCCCCGTTGAACTCTGACTATTCATCATATTCACAAACTACAGGCTAGCAACGATAAGGGATGCTTTTTGCGGGAAGGGGGGGATTCAAGTTTCTTCAACTCATGTGGTTTGAGCTTTACCCGAAATGATTATTCTGGTGGCAGTTCGTCATGATCCATAAGTCGTCCAGCGTGATAGTCATCTAAAATCTTCTTGGCATCTTCGGCTTGATACGCCGGAACCATCAAATCGACTTGCCCGAGGGGTCCAACGCTAAGACCGATCACCTTGCCGGCTGACTCGTGCGAAAGCCAGACATTGATATCGTTGGCCTCTAATAGGCCACGCAGGATCTCGGCTTCAATCAAACCAGAGGTGGTCTCAACGACGACAATTTCTTCATCCATGATGCCTCCTTGGCTGTGCTTATAGTATAATGGCGAAGTATTTCCCCAAAATAGGCTGATCAATCGCGATGATTTCCGTTCCCACCTTTTCCTATGAGGCTTACTGGACGGATTTTGATGTCTCCGATGAGGATCTCGATTTTATCTATAATTTGTTGCTGGAGCGCGAGGTCCCTCTAACCACAGAAGAGATGTCATCAGCCATAATCGAGTACCGTCTTGAGCGTCTTGAAAAAGAAGCACAAGAGGCGGTTGAGATCGATTATACAGTTTACCTGCCGGTTTCTGAATACGAAGTTGGTCAACGTGTCCTCTTCCCTGCGTTAGGCAACCTCATTGGTTCTGTTGTAGGAGTTCGAGACGGAGAGAACCCAGAGATCAGCTCCTTTGATGTGATAAAAGTTAAATTTGACGAAACTGGCTTACAGAAAGAATTCGCCGCACGCCTCGAGGATCACATCCTCAACAACCCTCCTGAACCCGAATTGGATGAGGACGAGCTTAGCAGCGCAGACGGGGTTATGAGGTTATATGGGCGTCTGATAGAGGAACGGCTGATCCGCAGCCTCGAAAGCGAGGAAGGTATAGTTTGGATCGCTGGCTCGTGGTTTCCCAAGGCACTCCTTGCTGATATTCATGAAGGACATTTGAACCTCGCAGAAGCCGTCTTGGACGTTGCGAGCGGAGGTCCACTCCCAACCTCAAATTTGCTCGAACATATAGAAATGCCATCTGGAATCGATCCGTTATTAATGGCATTCTCGTTGGATTACGCTCTTCAAGAGGACGATCGGTTTGATGAGGTCGGTCCAGCAGGGCAAGTACTTTGGTATCTGAAGCGCCTCGAGCCGCCGGAAGTGCTTTTCTCTCCTCCACGATTGGAGCCCGTTGCCAAAAACGTTAATCGCAATGTACTGACAGAGGATTTAATTGCCCTTGAACGGTCACTTGATGATGAGCTCAGCCCCTTAGAACCATTGGACGAGGCGCTCGATGATGTGACCATTTCCTTGCTCTTTCCTCATTGGCGTGTGGGGGCGCTTCCGCTCTCTCATCGCTTGAAACCCATGTTCCCTACGGCGTATGAAGCGCCACGCATCCGTTTCATCTTGATTGACGCACATAGCGGAGATGAATTCCCAGGCTGGGTCGTTCGGCAGGCCGGTTACGTCATGGGCTTGGAACAGTGGTATAAACGATACGATGTGCCCACAGGAGGTCTGGTCAGGATTCGTCGAAGTGATGAAGAAGGGAAAGTGATCGTAGAGACAATCGACCGCAGCCGACGGAACGATTGGATCAGAACGGTAACGATAAGCGAGGAAGGGGTCATCGGGTTTACCATGCTTAAACAATCGATCGGTACCGCATATGATGATCGCATGGTTATCGGCCTGATAGACCCAGTTACCTTGGATGAGGCATGGTTGCGAGGTAAACAACGGCAGATGCCTGTGGATCGGCTTGTGGCGCAGATCTTTCGTGAACTTGCGAAGCTCACACCTCAAAGTGCAGTCCATGCCCAGTCTTTATACTCTGGACTGAATGTGATTCAACGCCTTCCTCCAGCTACTGTTTTCGCCGAACTGGTGACTCAACCCTACTATGTTCACGTTGGTGATCTGTATTGGCGTTTTGAGTCATCCGCTTGGAGTTCAACATGAGCACAGTGGAAACGAAGCGGGTGGGACTTCTCGTACGACCAACCCTTGAGACTAAATTCCATATCGATTACGGCTGGTGGGACAGGGCTGATCGGGACCTGGAGGTTTACCTTCGAAGTCATCTCTGTTCGGAGCATCAACTTGCCTATGCTGACCTCGATGCTGACGTGATGGTTGATTCTGTGGATCCTGGAACCGCAGAGGTTACCAGGGTCGCCGGAGTGCAACACATCTTGATCTCACATTGTGCGCGTCAACCGGACTATCTAACTCCGCAAACCAGTTTGGTGAACGCAGTTTTTAGAGTCTTTTTGGCGAACAGTAATACACCGTTATCGCCTATCGAATTATCGGAACGTTTGGGAAAGCCACCTCAAATGATCTTGCGAACCTTTTCTGGGAGCAGGGTGTACAAAGGTATCAGACCGTATACCAAATCCTGATTTTCTTCTCCTCATAAACCATGTCACAAATTTCGATAAGGTACCTCTTGAGGCCATGCTTTTCTATTCTCTTCAAGGTTGAATTTCAAGAATCGTTAAGAAACACTCGCTTCTGATGGAAACCTCTGATGCCATACCGATTGATCGCAAGCGTTTCACGAGTATAATGAGCAAAGCTAAGCCCCTGTAGCTCAATGGATAGAGCACCGGACTTCTAATCCGACGGTTACAGGTTCGAGTCCTGTCAGGGGCATTCTACTTTCCCTCGTTCTTACCCAATATTGATAAACACCTAAAGGCTCCACCTCATATCTTCAATGATCTGTAGTATCCATGCTAAGGGTAGAGTCCAATGTAAAATCTGAGCGAGGAATATTGAATAATCCCCCGTGGGGTGGGTTTTCAATCGATGGATGTGGATCGAGATCTACCCTGCTGAGAACGAATTGATGTTGTCATTATGTTAAGTCGTGTTTTATAATGCTTGGACTTAACTCATCGATGACGGATCTCCTCTCTTTTGCAGATACAGTCATTAAACTTGCTTTTTCAGTATCAATACTTCATGGAGGAAAACATGGCTGATATTAAAACTTCATTTATGGGCTTGGAACTGAAAAACCCGATTGTACCCTCTGCTTCACCATTATCCCGTGAAATAAGCGGTATTAAAAAGATGGAGGATGCGGGTGCAGCTGCCGTGGTCTTGTACTCACTCTTTGAGGAACAAATTGCTATGGAGACAGGTGAGTTCTCGAACTTGCTGAGCAGTGGCGCCCTGAGCCTTGCGGACGCGAGTGTTTATTTCCCTCACCGACATGAGTATCCTCGAGATCCCGAAGCCTACGTAGATCATATTCGGAAGGCGAAAGAAGCCGTCGATATCCCGATCATCGCCAGTATGAACGGAACGAGTAAAGGCGGTTGGCTTGAATTTGCCAAGCAAATCGAGCAGGCAGGTGCCGATGGTTTGGAATTAAACTTTTATTTCATTCCCACATCGGACACCCTTCTTGGCTTGGATATCGAGACCATCTATCTTGATATCCTGAAGTCAGTAAAGAAGATAGTGAGCATTCCAATAGCGGTAAAGCTCAGCCCGTTCTTCACGGCTCTTCCAAACTTTGCTGTTCGTTTAGATGAAACAGGGGCAGATGCGCTTGTGTTATTCAATCGTTTTTACCAGCCGGATATTAATGTCGAGCGAAAGGAAGTCCAGCCAAGCATCAGCTTAAGCAAACCTGAGGATATCCTCCTTCCGCTGCGTTGGATCGCCATCCTTTATGGCCAGGTAGATTGCTCCTTTGCCTTAACCAGTGGTGTACACTCAGTAGATGCTGTTCTCAAGGCGGTCATGGCTGGAGCAGATATCGCCAATGTATGTTCCTTTTTGCTGGCCGAGGGTGTTGAGAAGATCACTGAGCTTATAGAGAATACAGAATCGCGAATGGATGAGCTAGAGATTGACTCCCTTGCAAGTATAAAGGGTGCGTTGAGTCTAGAGAGCTATGTCGAACCGACGGCGTTTGAGAGATCAAGTTACATTAAACTGCTTCAAAGTTATGGCCGGATATAAATCCCTGCGCCAATTAGTTGCTAAGACGTGAAATCAGGAATGTAGATGTACATTGGAAGGGCGAGTAAGATAGGTTGTCCTAGAGATTAGTGTTGACTCGATGTAAACCGAAAATCAAATAGACAGATAGAAGAACTGTCTAACAGAATTGCTTCTAATGATAGTCCTTTGGTTATGACTCTGTCCGAATCTCGGATGTAATTCTAATCCGACGGTTATAGGTTCGTATCCTGTCAGGGGCACCAAAGAATCACGTTGTTTCATTTTGTAGGACATATAAAGGCGATTTCCGTCCAGCAAAGGTCTGTCAGATGCGACAGGCCGCTCTTTTCTTTTCACTGCAATTGAACTCTGACTTACCGTCCTCCTGTGGAACAGCGGAGGTAGCCTATTTTTGATCGGTACAGAAATGAGAATGTGCGTTTGGATATAATTTAAGTAGATTTCCAGGGTCATTTCTTGAAGATGAGAATGATTCAGCGGTGAACGTCGGGAGTTTACACGAGGCATTTAGTCAAGATCATGACGACATGGGAGGCGACTCGATGAGATGATCTTTCTTTATTTTCATCCCACCGAATCCGTGAGGGGTGCTGCAAGAAACCTTTGCTGAAGCCCTGGTAGAGAATACAGCCGGAGACACCTTCAATCAACTCGAAGAATTCGATTGGACTTACTTGGATACATTATCAGACGTTGAGTCGATATCCCTTGTGCTTAGTGCGACCTGAGATTCGTTTACCCGTCCCAGAAATTGTAGCTGGCTTCACCCACGGCCGATCCGTCACTCTCAAGCATTTGAAACTAGAGTATATTCTCGGGTTTCTAAACATCAGCGACAGCGAGAAAATTCATGGTTGGTTATGAAATGCTCGCTGAAGCCCGACGTCATCTGGCATCACAAGAAGCAGCGAAAAGGCTGAGATAGGTAGTGTATTAGATCATGCAAATTGAAGAAGTGAGATATCTTATCTGGGATGAATGTATACGGTTAGCCAACGCAACCATTGAGTTGATCATCCCTAAGAGTTTCGGCATACGGATCCTTCATTTTGGTTTCGTCGGAAGTCATAATGAATTTGTTGTCTTTCCCCACGGCAGTGATGTGGATCACGATCAATGGAAGCTTTACGGTGGACATCGCCTTTGGATTGCACCAGAGAGCTCCGAGTCGACAAAACCGGATAACGATCCGGTCCAGATCAAAGAATTAGAGAACGGCATCCGGGTAACGCAGATGGTCGACTCGGCAAGTGATCTTCAAAAAGAGGTGGAGGTCATTTTACATCCTGAGAAACCACAAGTTAAGGTCACACATTGGATTCATAATCATGGACCGTCTATTCATATCTTAGCTCCGTGGGGTATCACAGCCTTTGTCCCCGGAGGTATTGGGATTCTCCCTCTTCCCAAGCCGATAAGTGAACACAATGGATTTACGGCGCACAGCAGAATTGCACTTTGGCCATATTCAGATATCGGGGATGATCATTTCGCGTTCGATGACCAATTTGTCCTTCTCAGATCGCCAACCGAACAGCAGCAAAAGATCGGTGTACCATGTTTGGACGGTTGGGGTGCTTATCTGCACGCTGGTCATTTATTTATCAAATTATTTCACCATGACCCAACAGCAGACTACCCGGACCAAGGAAGTTCCGCTGAACTCTATTGTGACCACCAATTGATCGAGGTTGAAAGCCTTGGACCCTTGGAGAATATTCCCATAAGTTCAGCATTGGAACATGTTGAGACGTGGATCCTCAACGACGATGTCACGATGGTAGAAGACCTAACAAGCTTTAGAGCATCCGTCTATCCCATTCTTCAACTAAGCCTTCGAGATCGTTTCCAGTTTGAATTAGGAGCCCATCAAACTAGCGCAGATCGACCAATTTGGTAATGAAAATCATTTGCTTGAGTGATTTGGGTATCATCCTGTGGCAAGATATTCTCCCTTTCTACGGAGATTGCCTGCCTTGTTCGAATGCAAATGTGGTTTCCTCGAAGTAAGGTGGACAGCCTTTGGAGTTGTGGATATAGTTACATGGTGGTTTACGGTTTTCAAAAGTCCCTCTACACATGTCAACTTTTCGAAAGTGATTTTATTAGGCACACTCTTCGAATCGATAGTGGAATGTGAGTGTTGCACTGGAATTCATAGCGTAAACAAATGACCAACGAATCTAGCGTATCAGTGAGGCTGCGCTCTCCAAGAGATCGACTTGTTGCGATATGTTTTCGAGTCTGGAACGTAGGCTCGGCTTATGCCATTCTTCATAACCGATCTTTTTTACAAACATTAAAGGAAAACAACACGCGATGAATGATAAATACTGCTACGATGAAATGACATGGCCAGAAATACGTGATGTCATCCGCAACCAACCCGTTCTGCTGCTCCCATTTGGCGCTGTGGAAGATCATGGACCTCATCTGCCGCTCAACACCGATAATATTATCGTTGTAGCGATATGTCAGGAAGCCGCACGACGCCTGAAGGGGGAGGTGTTGGTTATGCCGGCGATCGCTTACGGCTTGGATGAGCACCACATGGACTTCCCGGGGACAATCTCCGTCGATATGCAGACCTTGATACAGTTCGTGTCGGATGTGGTCATCAGTACCGCTCGCCACGGTTTCACCCATATTCTCATCGTGAATGGGCACGGCTCAAACGCATCGATTGCCGATCTCGCGGCGCGGCGGGTGGTTCTGGAAACGGGTGTCGTTTGCGCTGCCGTGAATCCCAACGCGGCAATTGATCCCACACTGGCCGAGCCCACACTCTCTAAAATGCGTAAATCTCAACCGGGGGGAATCGCACATGCCGGTGAGTATGAAACGGCCATGATGCTTCATTTGCGCCCCGAATTGGTTGATATGGACCGGGCACTCAAGGAACAAAGCCAATTGAAGATCGAGTATTTCAACTGGGATCATCCCGAACCTAGTGCAGTTGCCTGGCAGGATTGGTGGTCGCGCATGAGCGAAAGTGGTGTTTGTGGAGATCCCACGCTTGCGACGGTCGAGTTTGGAGAAGCGCTCTTCGAAACAACTGTGGAAAACTTTATACGCCTCCTGCGTGCTTTTCGAACCCTTCCAATTCGATCGCGTCAAGATATGCATGAAACGCCAAGCGACCAGAAAACCCAGGGAGGATGAGAGGATGGATTCGAAGGTTATGTCCATGCAAGAGGCGATCGCAAGACATGTTAACGATGGAGATATGGTCGCAATCGAGGGTTTTACTGCTTGCATCTGCTTCGCTGCTGGCCATGAGATCATCCGTCAGGGTCGCCGCGATTTGGTGCTGTGCCGAATGACGCCTGATCTCATCTACGATCAGATGATCGCCGCAGGTTGTGCCCGGAAGCTGATCTTTTCATACTTGGGTAATCCCGGTGTAGGTTCTCTACACGCGATCCGTAGGGCAGTAGAGAGAGATATCCCGACCCCATTGGAGATTGAGGAGTATTCCCATTTTGGTATGGTATCAAGATACACTGCAGGAGCCCATCGATTGCCTTTCTACCCGCTCCATTCCTATACTGGGAGCGATCTACCGCGTGTGAATCCTATGATCCGCTTTGTGGAGAGTCCGTATGACGGCAAGTCCATCGCAGTTGTCCCACCCCTGAATCCAGATGTAGTCATCATTCACGCCCAACGCGCAGATCGGGATGGCAACACACATTTGTGGGGCTTGTTGGGCGTTCAAAAGGAAGCTGCCTTTGCTGCTCGACACGTGATTGTCGTGGTCGAAGAACTTGTGCAGGAGCAGGTCATTCGATCCGATCCGAACCGAACGATCATTCCTGGCCTGATTGTCGATGCTGTTGTGCAGGAACCCTTCGGTGCCCATCCTTCCTATGTGCAAGGGTATTACGATCGAGATAATCAGTTCTATTTGCACTGGGATGAACTCAGCAGAGATGAGACTTCCACTCAAACCTGGCTTGAAGAATGGGTCATCGGAGTGAAGGATCGGGCTGAGTATCTGCAGAAGTTGGAGGTGAGTACTTTACAGCGCTTATCACCCGGTGTGGCACTTGCTGAACCGGTGAATTACGGGCAGTATGCATGACATTCATCAGTCGTTCTTATGGTTTGATAAGAACACAACTCACAAATAAATGGCACGCGTTCTGACCAAGGGAATACAAATGACCATCAAGAGACATATAGGATGACCAATTACACGCGCAATGAAATGATGATCGTCACCGCCTCTCGTGCGTTGGCCGGTACCCGGACCGTCTTCGTAGGTGTCGGGCTCCCCAATATCGCCTGCAACTTGGCACGCCGCACCGTGGCACCGGATCTGGAGCTTATCTATGAAAGTGGAGTCTACGGCGCTCGACCGGCACGCTTACCACTCTCCATTGGAGATCCTACGCTTGTGAGCGATGCATTATCCGTTTGCTCGATGCAAGACCTGTTTGGTCTCTATCTTCAAGGAGGTCGTGTACAAGTAGCTTTTCTTGGAGGCGCACAGATAGATCGTTATGGCAACCTGAACACCACAATGATCGCCGGGAACGAAGGTTCGCTCGAGGAGAATTATACGCGTCCCAAGGTGCGTCTTCCAGGAAGCGGCGGCGCTTGCGAAATTGCTATCCATGCCCAAAAAGTATTTATCATCATGCGCCTCTCGAAACGCGGTTTTGTCGATCGGTTGGATTTCCTCACGGGTCCAGGACATTTACATGGCGGTGATGCCCGTGATACTTCAGGACTGCCAGGCACGGGTCCCCAACTGGTGGTGACAGATAAATGTGTTTTCGTCTTCGATCATGAGAACAAAGAGATGCTGATCTCCAGCTTGCACCCCGATGTGGAGCTATCCGAGGTGCAGCAGGAAGTTGGATGGCAGATTCAGACAGCCAGTGATTTGAAGGAAACTGTAGCACCGACGGATGAAGAAATTCATCTCCTCCGGGAGGAGTTGGATCCCCAAGGGATGTATATCGGTTGAGGCCTCAGTTCGAGCTACCGGTTTCGTGTCTGAATAAATATTCCGGCAGCACACACGATCCTGCTCAATCAGAGCCCACCACATCCAAAAATAATTCTCAATCTCTCTTCAGCACACACATATACCGGTTCTCATCTCACAGTTGCCCTTTATGTGGATTCATATGCTGAATTCGAGAAAATCAACCGTATAATGTACGCAAAATGTGCGGGGATAAGCCCTTATCGAAGCCTCGAAATTCTGAAGACGATGTTGGCACGTTCTAATTATCGATGATTCTAAGGAAGCCATTCGATGACAACCTGGATGCTCAAATGAAAATCGTCTATACCGATCTGCACAAACGCCATGCTACAGATCACACCCTTTTTGAAGGCCATCCATACTCCGTCGAGGAGGTCCCTGCTCGTGCGGAGGTGCTTCTGTCCGCGATTCGAGAGGCGCAAATAGGAACATTGCTGACACCAGCCGACCACGGCATAGATCCAATCCTTCGTGTACATACGAAAGACTATGTCACTTTTTTAAGCTCGATCTATGAAGCTTACACCGCGTTATATCCACAGGAGACAGCCGTTTTTCCAGGCACTTTCGCCACGCGTTATACAGGCCAAAAGCCAAAGGCTATGCTCGGATTGCTTGGTTATTATGCTAGTGGTTGGGGCAGTCCCATCCTTGAGGGGACATGGGAAGCAGCTTACTGGAGTGCACAGTGTTCCCTTAGCGCTGCCGACGAAGTCTTAAAAGGTGGACAAACTGTATATGCGCTTACACGGCCTCCTGGTCATCATGCGAGCATCGATTTGTACGGTGGATTCTGTTATTTAAACAACGCCGCTATCACCACGCGTCATTTACAACACACCCAGCAAGGCACGAAGGTCGCCATCCTCGACATAGACTTTCATCACGGCAACGGCACGCAGATGATTTTTTATACGGATCCTTCGGTGCTCTACTGCTCGCTTCACGCTGATCCGAATTATGATTATCCCTACTACTGGGGTTTTGCCGACGAGCGAGGAATGGAAGAGGGGGAGGGCTTGAATTGCAATTGGCCACTCCCACGCGAGACATCCAACGCTGAGTATCTGCGCATATTAGATGAGGCTTTGAAAGGGATCCATGCCTACGACCCACACTTTCTGGTAGTTTCCTTAGGGATCGACATTCTGGAGGACGACCCTGTTGGAGGTTTCTTGTTGTCGGTGGAAGGATTGCGAGAAATCGCCAAACAAGTTGCCGGTCTTGGGTTACCAACTGTCCTCGTGCAGGAGGGCGGTTATTGCCTCGATCGACTCGGAGATGGCATTATCGCCTTCCTCGACGCCTTTATGTAAGGCATGCGAATCTCGGAGTGCAGACTTCGCATCACACGTATTGAATTAAGCTACATAAGGACCCCCCTTCGCCAGCATTTTGGAACAAGTTTTGTGGACGCGCTTATCAAGCCGATACCATTCTTAGGAACCTGTATGCGGATGGTATGGGGCGAGTGGGGGGCACCGGTTGAATAATAACCGCGGTGCTCAATCAAGATGATAGAAACCCCCTTGTGTATTCAATGCGATTTCGTAACCCCTAAATTGTTAGGGAAGTAAATTCAGTTTGATGCAGCAGAGAAAAAGCGTGCGTATGTTTCTCGAGGATTTATATTCTTTCAACGATCTTTTTGTATAGGTTTTGGAGGATGAAGGCGAAGGCGATAACAATGGGAATACTAACCAAATTTATTAAGACTTCAATTCTCTCAACACCTATTCCAGAGATGTCATACAGGATTCTCCACAGTGGTCGGTGATATAGATAGGTGAAATAGGAACTTGTTGCGATGTAAAGGATGAGATTTTGGACAAATCGGAAATGCGTTAACCGATGTGATGATCGAAAAATTATGACGATAGATGAAAGGATGAAAAGGTTCGACCAAAGTATGTGCAGTAGATCAAGATCGGGAATATAAGTAAGGTTGTTCTGCGAAAGCATGAGGATCCCGACAGAAAACCCAACAAGACTTCCGCCGAGAAGCGAATTCGATGTTTTCATCACCGGCAGCGCCTGTGCGACTCCGATCAAGCTTCCGATAGCAAAGGTTGGAAAGAAATAGAAGAAGCGGATATCGAGGAGTTCAATGCTATTGTGGATGAGAATTGTAATCATGAATATGGTGAGGTAAGCTGCGAACAGGCGCGCAATTCTTTTCAAAGAGAGAATGAGAGTAGGGGCGAAAGTGAAAAAGATAAGCAGCAGGCTGATGAACCAAAGTGTTCGTATAGGATCGGAATACTTGGGTGAGAGGAGAACTTGAAGTCCCATCAGGTGGATCAACATCTCCTGTGATGAAATCCGGATTCCCAGGAGGAAGACAAAGGACAAAAGTGCCACAAGATAAGGTGGGTATAACCTCAATAACCTTGATCGGTAGAAGGCAGATAAGTGGAAGATTTCCCGCCGGGAAAGTGTTCTCGCGGTTAGGTAACCGGAGATAAAAACGAAGGCGCCCAATAAAAGGTGGTTATTGTATTTAGATAAATTGCGAAGGGGGAACGAGCCGATTTGGTACTGGTATATACCCGAATGGTGGACCAGGAGCAAGAGAGTTGCAAGACTTCTGAGGAAATCGAGCTCTGCTATTCTATTCCTTTTCACCCGACCTGATCAACTTTCTCCCGCTAATACCCGTGCACGCTCCCATGGGGGTAAATCTTGCTTTTCAGCAAGGACCTCGCGCAGTTCGAAGATCTGGTCACGAAGGCTGGCGGCTTTTTCAAACTCGAGTGCTTCAGCAGCTGCTTTCATTTGTCGCTCGAGTTCCTTGATTAATCGCGATAATTCGTCTTTTGGCATTTGGGCAGGTGTGAAGGCTCGATATTCTGCCGATTCCTCTGCCATAGTATGAGCGGCTACTTGATCCGTGAGATCACGAATCTCCTTGATAATGCTCACCGGCTCTATACCATGGGCTTCGTTAAATGTGATTTGTTTAATCCTTCGCCTCTCGGTCTCATCGATCGCGCGACGCATCGAATCGGTGACCTTATCAGCATACATGATCACTTTACCATCGACGTGCCGAGCTGCCCGTCCGATCGTTTGGATCAAAGCAGTGTCTGAGCGAAGGAACCCTTCTTTGTCAGCGTCGAGGATCGCCACCAGGGAAACTTCTGGAAGATCAAGGCCCTCGCGAAGGAGATTGATACCAACGACGACATCGAACACGCCTAACCGCAGATCACGTAGAATACCGACCCGATCGAGGGTGTCTATCTCTGAGTGGAGGTAGTGCACCTTGACCCCTAACTCGAGTAGATAGTCCGAAAGATCTTCCGCCATTCGCTTGGTGAGAGTGGTCACCAATACGCGCTGACCGTTATCCACTCGACGACGGATCTCAATGACCAAATCGTCAATCTGACCCTCGACAGGTCGTACCTCAACCTCGGGATCAACAAGGCCCGTTGGTCGGATGATTTGCTCGACAACTTGTGAGGCGATATTCATCTCATACGGTCCTGGTGTGGCAGAGGTATAGAGCACTTGACCTGTACGGGCATCAAACTCTTCAAAGGAGAGGGGGCGGTTGTCAAGTGCTGAAGGCAGTCGAAAACCGTACTCAACCAAGGTTTCCTTTCGCGAGCGATCACCAGCGTACATCCCTCGAACTTGGGGGATTGTCATGTGGCTCTCATCGACGACGAGAAGAAAATCAGGGGGGAAGTAGTCCATCAATGTCCAAGGTGGGGATCCGGTCGGTCGTTGATCTAGATGGCGCGAGTAGTTTTCGATGCCGGAGCAATATCCGACCTCCTGCATCATCTCCAGATCGTAGAGAGTTCGCTGTTCCAGCCGTTGTGCTTCAAGGTACTTCTCCTGAGATTTGAAATGCTCAAGACGTTCGGTCAATTCTGCGCGAATGTCGTTAAGGGCTAGCTTGAGTTTTTCCTCTTCAGTGATGAAGTGCTTAGCGGGGTAGATGCTCACACTTTCTCGTTCTGCTAAAAGCTCGCCGGTGAGCGAGTCAAACTCGACGATCCGCTCAATCTCATCATCGAATAAGCTGATCCGAAGGCCATGTTCGCCGTAAGCAGGTAAAACCTCGAGTGTATCGCCTCGGACGCGAAATGCACCAGGCTTCAGTTCTAAATCGTTGCGTTCATAGTGGCTCTCGACCAATTGGCGTAATACGGTTTCCCTCCGGTAGAGCCCCCCTACTTTGAGATCGATAACTACACGACCGTATGCCTCAGGGCTGCCGATGCCATAGATGCTGGATACAGATGCGACCACAATCACATCGCGTCGCGATATCACCGATGTTGTCGTTGATAAGCGTAATCGCTCGATCTCCTCATTAATGTCGGTCTCTTTCTCGATATAGAGATCATGGCGTGGGACATAAGCTTCTGGCTGGTAGTAATCATAGTAGGAGACAAAGTACTCAACTGCGTTTTCAGGGAAAAAGCTTTTAAATTCAGCGTAAAGTTGAGCAGCAAGAGTCTTATTGTGAGCCAAAACGAGCGTTGAGCGCTGAACGCGATCGATGACGGAAGCGATGGTGAAGGTCTTGCCTGTCCCGGTCGCGCCTAAAAGTACCTGATGCTTGTCTCCACGGCTGAGGCCGAGGATAAGCTGTTCTATCGCCTCAGGTTGATCACCTGTCGCCTTATATGGGGCATGTAATTTGAATTCAAGCATGAGGACCCCACGGTGTATTCGAACAAATGGGCTGATATTGTATCACGGAAAGCGCTGACCCTTTGTAGAGGTTCACTGTGAAGAAGAGGATTAGTACAGTATCGCCATGGATCCTATGAATCCCAAGATCGATAGTCATCCTCAGTCCTTCGACAGGCTCAAGACAAGGCGTGACTAAGGATGACGCTTAACTATAATTCGCACTCTTCGATCCTTCGACATGCTTCCTTCGGCGAGCTCAGGACAGGCAGGACAATGCATGCCCAGTGTGCTTTTTTGGGGGCGATCATGTATCAACCTTAGTTATCAAACCACGTTTTGCGGGGTAGATGAGCGAGGTAACGAATATCTTAGCTACTGAAGGATTCTTTAATTTCGTGTATACGGTCTCCAAATCTAAGTGGACACAAAAATGGGGTTGCTGAAGATCCAACCCCGGTTCTTGCCTTGAAAAGAACGGTAAACTTCGACACGGTATGCACCTGGCTCGATCACCGTATGTACCGCCGCTTCACAATCTTCCCACTGTCGAATTTGTACACCATTACGGAGGAGGTTAACATCTGCTCGGCTTGGTAATTTCACCTGAAGTGTGACGCCGAAACGTGCGGTAATTGTCTCGCCCATGATCGCCTGCGATCCGTCTCCTTGAGCGGTAAAGCGAAATCCCTTTGTTGGTGCTGGGAGATCATAGCCAACGAAGCAGTGACCACGTTCTAAGTCACTAAACAATCGCTTCCGATCGATCTCTGCGTCACCCGTGAGAGGTTCTTTTGTCAGAATGTGGGTATTAACGGTTCTGAAAAGCCATTCGTAAGGGAAAATAACTCTGAACAAAGGACCCTTTCTGATTGGCATGGCATGCGCATCGGTACCACCGATCGCAACCACACGCGTGCCAGCAGCTAAGAGTCGATCCCATCGCTCAAGAACTTCAGGAAAGGGTCCCATGGCGCTAAGCGTGGGATTGTATGCGTAAAAGATTGCCTTTGGGATGGATTTAATATGCGATTTGAACTCACTCATGAAGTTCCATATCTCGAGACCAGTGAAGCCGTGTACATCCCAATCCACCCATGAAAGATCAGGTTCGTTGATAGATGGAGCTGGAGGGTCGTGCGGATGAGCGAGATATGACTGACCTCCGACTTCCTTTACCTTATTAAGCAGCCTTTGAGGTTCGCGCGCATAAGGGGCAAGTTCTTGACGGGCCTCGAAAACGAGAAGGTGATTCTTTTGAGGTTCGCGAGCCTGATCGTGGATCTCCTCCCCGGTGAGGAGTAACACCCTGTGGTCGCCGAGGTAGCGGTAACCATCGTAACCACCTACCCAAATATTATGATCGGTAATGACAATGAAATCGAGCTTTGCTTTTAAAGCTGCGAGCGCAATCTGGTCATGGGTTGCATGACCGTCGGAATATGTCGAATGTATATGTAGATTGCCTACGTATTCATAAATCAATTGGCGTCTCCACGAGGAGGGGGGTGGAAACGTCTCAGATGATACGGCTTCGTTCTTCTCCGAGGCGGTTGCGTCCTGCATCACCAGGGGTGATCAGTTGGGCACCTGTTTGCGCGCAGACTCCGATTAACTGCTGGCGTTGAGCTGACGAGAGAGGAGCCAGGTGGGTAACGACCATCTGGATCTGTTCAGCGAGCAAGCCTTTTAATAACTGCTTCCATGCTGGACCGGCGGGGTGTTTATCGACAAGCAATGTCAAATCATTCTCGTCAAATGGCCCGATGAGTCCTTCCAATTCACGCTTAAAATCGTTATCGATCTTCAGCCATCGAAAAAGAGGACCTGTCTCGGGCATATCAAGTGGGTGCTGCTCGATGAGATAGACTACGATCGGCTGGGGTGAGGTTAATTCGGTCAATCGAATTGCCTTCAAATCCTTGACATGCATCAAAGCATAACATAACGGATAACACAGAGCAATGTAACTCGAGTAGGACTGCATCCAAGGAGGTGGTAAATCTGTACTAGGCATTTTCCCGTAGGCTAGATCAAATCGCTACATGTCATCCTGAGCCCCCCGACAGCCCTTCGACAGATGCTATTCGTCGAGTTCAGGAAAAGCAGGACAGGGCGAAGGATGCCAAATCTTCCCGCGAGCTTTAAGCTCGCGGGAAGATTTACGCTCGTACAGGCATATCATCCCATCATCCTAGAGATCATTTGGATTCCATCGACTCTGTGAGCAGCAGAGCTGCTGGATTCCAAAGAAGATCTTATATGCTTATAACGCTGTAGGGGTGACTGGCCAGTCGCTCCTAAAATGATATAAGGGGTCATTTTACACATTCCATCGCTGACCCTGCGGTTAATCATGATGTAAGCTTTGTCAAACCTTCGGGAGCAGCAGCACAAAACAGTATCAGGGTGGTTCAACTACAATGCTTGTACAATTCATCGTCGCGCTCGCACGAGTTCCAAGTTGCGATGAAAACGATTTATCGATCAAACGAAAGTCGTCCTGAGTCTATCGAAGGATCACGGAAAACAGCAGCACGCACCCTTCGACAGGTTTAGGACAATGCAGGATCAGGGTGCTTCGAGCACTATTGTGGACCAATTCATGATCGAGACTGCACTAGGTATAATCAGTTGAATTTGCTGATCCATATAATGTAGTCGAATCTGTATAAACCAAAGCATGCGAGAAGGTATTCATGCTGGATTTCTGGGAGGTATGGATGTGAACAACCGAGAGGTAGCCGAAGTTTTTCAACGCATCGCGGACCTGCTTGAGATCAAGGGTGAGGAGATCTATCGCGTTCTTGCCTACCGTCGAGCGAGCGATACTGTGCGGTCTCTCGGAGAAAGTATCGAAGCCGTGTGGAGGGACGGACGTCTTGAAGAGATACCTGGTGTGGGGAAGGCCATTTCAGGGAAAATCGATGAGCTGTTACGGACAGGGCGTTTGGAATTTTATGAGAAATTAACAACCGAAATCCCTCCTAGCCTGATCGACTTGCTACATGTCGGAGATGTCGGCCCCAAGAAAGCGGCGCGCTTCTGGAAGGAATTGGGGATTACTTCTCTCGACGATCTCGAAGCTGCAGCAAAGGCTGGAAGATTAAAATCCCTGCGCGGCATGGGTGAACGTTCGGAAAAACGGATCCTCGAAAGTCTAGAAGCCCTCAAACTCCGTCAAACGGATCGTATACTAATCAACCAGGCATGGGAGATCGCGGCGGATCTTGTCGCGAGTCTCGGAAAGCTACCGGGTGTCGAGAAAGCAGAGGTTGCAGGAAGCCTCAGGCGTTGGCGTGAGACAGTGGGAGATCTCGATCTTATCGCCGCCTCATCAGACGCAAGTTCTGTCATGAACGCTTTTCTCAGCCTTCCTCAAATCAGCAGGATTGTGGGTCGGGGCGAAACGAAACTCAGCGTTGAATTGCATAATGGGTTGAGGACGCAGTTGTGGGTACATCCGCCGTCTCACTTCGGTACTGCCCTGCAATACGCAACCGGTTCGCAAGCCCACAATGTACGATTGCGGGAGTTGGCAAAACGAAGCGGCCTTTCGCTCTCTGAACATGGTTTTATGAGGCAGGACGGTTCAGAAATCACTTGTGAGGATGAGGAAGAGGTGTATCGCATCCTTGGGTTGCCTTGGATACCAGCAGAGCTTCGAGAGGATCGCGGGGAGGTGGAAGCAGCGTTGGAAGATCGCCTTCCGAAGTTGATCACTCAAAATGATCTGGTTGGGGAATTACACTCTCATAGCGATTGGAGCGATGGTTCATGCACCTTGGAGGAGATGGTCAGGGCTGCTCAGGCGTTTGGACTTCAGTACCTTGCGATCACGGATCATTCGCAAAGCCTCGGGGTTGCCAGAGGCTTGGACGTTGATCGCCTGAGACAACAACGTGAGGCGATAAACGAGATCCAACAAGCGGTGGGAGATGATATCCGTGTCCTTCAGGGTATTGAAGTTGAGATCCTTGCGGATGGTCGTATGGATTACTCGGACGAAGTCCTAAGCGAGTTGGATCTGGTTATTGCTTCATTGCATACTTCTCTTCGTCAACCACGGCATATCATCACGGCCCGTTTGCTAAAAGCCATCCGCAATCCTCATGTGGACATGATCGCTCATCCAACGGGTCGATTGATCGGTTCTCGTGACCCAGCCGATTTGGATATGGAGGCGATCTTTGAAACTGCTGCAGAACATCAGGTGGTTTTGAGCATTAACGCCTCTCCTGAACGGCTCGACTTATCTGATGTGCACGCCCGCAGGGCAATGGAATTAGGCTGTCTGCTTGCGGTGAATACCGACGCTCACCATCCAGAACACCTTGTATTGCAACAATACGGCGTAGGTGTAGCGAGACGAGCTTGGGTTGAATCAGGATCGGTGATTAATTGCTGGCCTTATGATCGCGTGCATCAGTGGCTGCGTGCGCGAGGTTAAATCCCATCTCAAGCAACTTCTGATTTGGCATGGTGTTCAATCTTATTGGATAGTCTGTCGCATTACATGAGAAGAGGAGGGAGGGGAAATGTCCAGAATCGCAATCGTCACAGATAGTTTAGCTTCGTTACCGGAAGAACTTATCAACCAATATGATATTAAAGTCGCTCCGCAGGTTCTGGTTTGGGGGGATGAGTCTTACCTCGATGGTGTGGATATCACGCCGCATGAATTCTATGTTCGCTTACAGTCATCTAAAGAGATGCCTACGACTTCCCAAGCAACTTTAGCAAGTTTCAAAGAAATATTTGAAACTCTAGTGCCTGAAGGCCGTCCTATTGTCGCAATTGTGGGATCGAGCAAACTCACCGCGACGATAAATTCAGCGGAGCAGGCGAAATCTCTTTTCCCCGATGCCACCATTGAGGTGATCGATTCGCTGGACGTGGCCATGTCAATGGGATTCCAGGTGTTAGCAGCTGCGAGGGCGGTCGAAGCAGGAAAATCCTTTGAGGAAGTTGTCTCTCTAGCCCGCGGGGCTCACAAACACACAGGGGTGATGTTCGTCGTTGATACGCTTGAATTCTTGCATCGCGGTGGTCGAATAGGGGGTGCTAAGCGGTTATTTGGCACTGCCCTCAGCCTTAAACCTCTGCTTGAATTACAAGAGGGGCGGGTTGAAGCTGTTGAAAACATCCGAACGAAGACCAAAGCCTTTAAACGTCTATTGGAAGTCGTCGAAGAGCGTCTAGCTGGCCAATCTAATGTACGGATAGCTGGGTTACATGCGGCCGCGGAACAAGACGCGCGTGCTGTACTCGATGAAGCGAAGAATCGGTGTAATCCGATGGAAACGATCTGGTCAGAGGTCACCCCGGTGATTGGGACCCATGCTGGACCAGGTACAGTTGGCTTGGCCTACTGCACTGATCTTTAGCCTCGCATGTTCTTACCAAAGAAACATGGGGCATCGTCGTAATCTGTGATCAGTATTCATGTTAGCTCTAATAGCTATATGTTATTTCTATTTAATTCGGTTTATAGAGATCAACACAAGATCGACAGAGAATCCGCAGATCGATTTATTAGTCAGCGATCCATGATTTGATGGCTCGTTCTACAAGGAGAATTGAATGCATTATCGGAATCTAGGTGATACAGGTTTAAAAGTTTCAGAGTTATGTCTAGGGACGATGCAATTCGGTTGGACCGCCGATGAGGAGACCTCCTTCGAAGTGTTGACCGCTGCATATGAGAACGGGATAAACTTCATCGATACGGCTGACGTATACTCGAACTGGGCCGAGGGGAATCCCGGAGGAGTGGCTGAGACGATCATCGGCCGTTGGTTGAAAATTGGGGTTGCAAAGCGAGATCAGATTGTGATCGCGACCAAAGTGCGTGGTCGTATGGGAGAGGGTCCTAACGACGAGGGTCTTTCCCGAAGAGACACATCTTAGAAGCTGCGCAGGCTTCTCTGAAGCGTATGAATACGGATTATATCGACCTCTATCAGGTCCATTGGCTGGATGAATCAACTCCGATCGATGAAACGCTCTCAGCATTGGACGACTTGGTTCGTCGGGGGTTTGTCCGCTATATCGGATGCTCAAACTTCCCGGCATGGCGTTTGATGCAAGCGCTATGGACTTCGGATCGACATGGTTTACACCGCTTCAGCAGCCTGCAGCCCCATTACAATGTCCTTCATCGTGAGGAATACGAGCGTGAATTGGAGGATGTCTGTCAAGCCTATGGCTTAGGTGTTTTGCCTTATAGTCCATTAGCTGGTGGCTTTCTCACGGGAAAGTATCAACGAGATAAAGCCCCGCAACCTGGCACTCGTGGCGCGCGTAGCGAGCGTCTAAAGAAATATATGTCTGATGAAAGAAGCTGGGAAACTTTGAGTGTTCTAAAAAGACTAGCTTCTGAGAGGGGTAAAACCATTTCACAAATGGCACTTGGGTGGTTACTTTCAAGGTCTTCTATCACCAGCCCCATCATTGGTCCGCGAACGGTAGAGCAGTTGGAGGATAATTTAGGAGCGGTTGGTTTACGTTTGAGTGATCAGGAGTTAAGTGAGATTGATCAGAGGACTGCCTGGAGAACAGACTAAAACCAAATGTATCCATCCTTCGCGTCTTAGACGGATGATGGAGGGGAAATATTCGAGTAGTTCGAGATCATCAAAGATCGTTACCTGCGTATATCTGCACTTATGGTAAGTAAATGGACGCGAGTGGTATAATGACTTGAATGGTATTTTATGGGGTATGGTGAGATAGATGGAGAACGCCATCCTTCGCTTTCTCACCCACTTGGATGAAAAGCGGGGTTGTGCCGACAATACAATACAGGCTTATCGAGCTGATCTACAGCAATTCAGCCACGTGGTTCTAGTCAGCGAAGCGAGACCCGTCACACCTGACACGCTAAATCCTGACACTTTGGCGGTATATGTCAGGTGGCTGCTGGGACAAGGATATCAACCGGCGACCGTGTCTCGAAAAGTCGCGGCTGTCCGATCCTTTTTGAATTATCTCAGAGATACTGAAGGAATCAGCCCTCCTCAATACACGGAGGAGCTTACCTCTCCACCATCTCCAAGACAAGAACCTCGTGTGCTTTCACGGGAAGAAACGGAAGCCTTACTGAAAGCACCGACACGATTCGATAATCCACGCGCCATCCGCGATCGAGCTATCCTTGCATTCATCCTCGCAACAGGGTTTCGCGCTGCTGAAGTCATCCTATTGCGATTAGAGGACGTTGATCTAAGCCACAAGGAGGTCTACCGACCTCAATCTCGCGATGAGCCAACGCCACTGGGTTCCGCAGAGGAACCAATGCGGATATACATCACCAAGAGTCGCCCACATATGATACGTAATCCACGCGAAAGAGCCTTGTTCCTGAATCAAAGAGGCAAGCGCTTTACTCGCCAAGGTCTTTGGTTGGTTGTCAAGAGATGGGCTGAAATCGCAGGCCTTGGAAGTGATGTTTCTCCAAAAACACTCCGCCACACACTTACAAAGAACCTCTTCGATCTTGGAAAATCCAGACGCGAGGTGCAACGATTTCTAGGATTATCCAGCCCTAATGCGATCTGGATCGGGCATAAAAAATCGAAACGGGACGTATCGGAGTAAGGGGATGGCTTTTTTAACGCTGGAAGATATCGACACCGCTGTTCAGGTAATTCAGGAAAAGACACCCATCAAGCCTCGAATCGGCATGATCTTGGGCTCCGGGTTGGGACCATTAGCCGACTCTGTTGAATCAGCGGTTAAATTCTCATCACAAGATATCCCTGGCTGGCCTGCTTCAACTGTGGAAGGCCATGCGGGTCTTCTTGTATGTGGCGAGCTAGAAGGGCAATCGGTCTTCGTATTACAGGGACGAGCACATTACTATGAAGGTGTCAGCATGGCCCAGATCGGACTTCCGGTACGGGTCATGCAACGCATGGGTGTTGAGATTCTCATTGTCACCAACGCTGCAGGTGCTGTAAATCCGGATTTTATCCCAGGGGATTTGATGCTCATCACGGATCACATCAACCTCATCGGAATGGCTGGGCTTACGCCTTTACGAGGACCAAACTTAGCCGAGTATGGCCCTCGCTTCCCAGATATGAGCCAGGTATATGATCGTGATCTGAGTGCTCTCGCCCGAGAAATTGCCACGGAAGCAGAGATCCCTTTACGTGAAGGGGTCTATATTTGCTTGGGTGGTCCAGCGTTTGAAACACCAGCGGATTTACGATTCCTAAGAGGTATCGGTGTCGATGCAGTTGGGATGTCAACCGTAGCAGAAGCGATTGTCGCTCGTCACGGTGGGATGAGGGTTCTTGGGGTCTCGGGAATCAGCAATAAAGCAAATCTGGATGGTGAGACAATCACCACACATGAAGAGGTTTTGGAAGCAGGTAAGGTAATCACACCGAGGCTGTCGGTTTTGATTAGGGGGGTCCTCCGTCAGCTTTAAGCTGATGACGCATGGAAGAAATCCTGCTCTTCGTAGAAGAGCAACAGACCTGGATTTATATATTACTCGCGTTGGCTGGATTGATTTACCTTCGATCCATTTTTCGCTCCTATCGCGAGCTTCGAAGCGCCGTATTTGCCCTCGAACGAGAACGCGCAATGAGTATGTTGATCCGTTCGGGAGCGATGCTGGCTCTTGTGATCGCCGCACTAGCGGCGACTTTTGTGGTAGCGACTTTTGCAGGTCCAGCGCTGCCCCTTTCCAGTCGCCAGACACCATTGCCTACGGTTTCGCTGCTCGCGACACCGGAGACTGCAATAGAGACTTTGACGGAGGATTTTGTCACCGCAACACCGTTTGACCCGATGTCGGTTGATAGCGCAGGTTGTCAGAACCCCGCTGCGACGATTACAAGCCCAAACGATGGGGATTCAGTAAACGGTGTAGTACAGATTCTTGGAACAGCAAATATTGAGAATTTCGCATTTTATAAGCTCGAATACCGAAGGTTATCCCCTGATATCGAGTGGATTCCGGTTTCTGCGGGTACTCAGCTGGTGTGTGAATTGTGCGATATAACTGAAGAACTGGGCACTTGGAACACCAGCTTGGTAATACCGGGCGACTACGCCTTTCGCCTTGTTGTTACCGATGCGGCAGGAAATGCGCCACTTCCTTGCGAAATCCAGCTTCGCGTCCTGCCTTCACCCTGATGGATTGTATGAAGAACGGATGATCCAACGGGTGAGATTAAAAGCAATATATACTTTCGAGTGATGACCGAATTTTGTGGAGTGAGCTATTAGGAATGTGTGCACTGAACAAAAGCCCTCGAGCAAGTGGGAAGGTGGATTTGTAGGGGTGTGGTCGAAGCCCGCACTCCGACAGAAACTGATCCCCACTCGCGGTTGACTTTTTTTCAGTGGAGTCATAAATATGAATGCAGAGAATTATTTAATCCGACGTGCGAATTCAGGTGATATCCCAGCCTTGATGGCTCTCGATCATGGTTATAGCACGGACCATGTTTGGCAGATGTCCTCTGATCGTGGATCGGACGAAGTAGGGGTGACCTTCCGCGAAGTCCGGCTTCCTAGGCCAATGCGGGTTATCTACCCGCGCGAACCGGATCGACTAGCGGACGAATGGGTGCTGCGAGAAGCCCTCTTGATAGCCGAATTCGAAAGCGAACCCCTGGGATATGTCTCACTTGTTCAAGGACCCGCTGTTGACTCTGGGTGGATAATTGATCTGGTCGTTAGCTTACGCTGCCGTAGACAAGGGGTCGCTACTCGGTTGATCCAAGCGGCTCGAGATTGGTGTCGAGAGCATGGTTTGACGAAGATGTTTATCGAGATGCAGAGTAAAAATTACCCCGCCATAAGTCTGGTAAAAAAACTTGGTTTTGTCTTTGCAGGTTACAGTGATCATTACTATCCCGAGCAAGATATAGCGCTTTTCTTCTCACTTGAGTTGCATTGAACGCAGAAATTATCAATGTCTGAAACAATACTGGCCACCTTACTCGTATTCAATCAAATTTTAAATGCCGGAAATGCGATCACTGCTTTTTCCTTGCTCTTATATGCCCTTACTTTTAATGTAAGAGAACGCGTCGCAAGGTCACTCGCTCTCTTGTTATCATGTGTTGCTCTCGTTTATTTCGGTGATGTGTTGACGAGCCTGGCACAATCTAACAGCGAAATTGAACTTTGGTTGCGAGTGCAGTGGGTTGGCATTGCCTTTGTTCCAGCGACTTACCTCCATCTTTCAGATGCACTTCTAGAAGCCACAGGACGGCCCTCTCGGGGAAGACGGATCGTTGTCGTTTTCATAAGCTATCTTGGGGGCGCGCTTATATTAGCTGCCGCCGGCTTGAGCAAACTCGTTGCGGGTGAGTTAGCGTTCAGTGATTCAGTGGCATACTTACGTCCGGGGACTTTATTCCCACTTTTTTTGCTCTTCTCCCTCATCATCCTGATGTTTGCCACGGTAAATTTGTGGCGTTCCTATCAACGCTGTCTAACTCGCTCAAGTAGGCGGCGTATGCGATATCTAATGATAGGTTCCATTGGTCCCTTGCTGGGTGCATTCCCTTTCTTAATGATCGGAGGCCCTGGATTAGCTGCTCAACCGCTGATCTTTTGGGGCTTGCTTGTACTGATAAACATCAGTGTCGCCATCCAGATAGTGATGATCACCTATACGGTAGCTTATTTTGGGGTGAGTTTCCCGGACCGTGTTGTCAAGAGCCGTCTTTTCCAATGGATCTTAAGGGGCCCGGTAGTCGCCTCAACAGTTCTGGCAGTTACCGTGATCGTGAATCGGTTGAGTGCACGCTTGGGATTAGAAAACAGTCGGGCGGTTCCGTTCACCATGGTTGCTGTATTATTGCTCCTTCAATATGTGATTACCTTGATCCGCCCAACGATTGAGCGTTGGTTTTTTTACGGAGAAGATCGAGGCGATGTGGCACGACTTCAATTGCTTGAAGAGCGATTGCTCACCTCTGGTGATGTAAAACAATTTCTTGAATCGGTGCTTAACGCTGCTTGTGATGTAATGGGCGTAGGATCGGCTTTTGTAGCTGTTGTTGGCCAGGAAGGCTTAGAGCTGGAGGTCGCTGTAGGATCACATGATCCGCTCCGCGATGCGGAAGATCTACCCCCGTTACTTGTGACGGATGAGAAAGCGGATTTTGACCTTTTGGGCTCTGTGTTTACCTGGGATGTTTATTGGCTGATCCCGTTACGCCTGGCTGATCCTCCAGAAATCGTCGGATTGTTTGGATTGTATGCCCGCGCAGCAGAACCCAATTTCAGCCCCGAAGAAGAAGCACGGTTAAAGGTTCTGGTGGGGCGCGCGACCGTTGCCTTAGCGGATCGGATATTACAGCGGGAGGTTTTTAGTGCAGTTGACCGTTTGGTACCTGAGGTAGAGGATATTCAGCGATTGAGAGCGGCGGCCTTGTATGGAAAAGCGGGCTCTCTTACGGTAGCCATGGACGGCGTTCATACCCAGGACGAGGTCGCCAATCTCGTCAAAGAGGCTCTGGGTCATTATTGGGGTGGACCTCGTCTTACTCGTAGTCCGCTACTTGAATTACGGGTTGTGCGGAGGGCAGCTCAGGAGCACGACGGTAATCCGGTGAATGCTCTTCGTGCGATATTGAGGCAGGCCATTGAACGTGTTCGACCGGAAGGAGATCGACGCTTCACAGCGGAATGGATGCTGTACAATATCTTAGAGATGAAATTCCTTCAAGGTCGGAAGGTTCGTGACGTTGCTATGCGCTTGGCGATGTCTGAAGCAGATCTATACCGAAAGCAACGCGTAGCGATAGAGGAGGTGGCTCGGGCAGTCGCTGAAATGGAACGCGAAGTGGTCGCCTCGGAAACCACCGAGGGATCTTTATCTGAGGACAGGTAACGGCTTGCACTTTCTATAGATTTGGGTATCCTACGCCTGATTTAATCCAGGACCCAATCGTTATCGTATAGATGGAATGAGGTTTGACGATGGAGATGGAAGAAGGTTTGGGTTGGGAGGGGGATGATGCACCTGCACCAATGGATGAATCGTGGTGGGCAGCGGTGCTTCAGGATGAAGGCAGACAGAGAGCGATTGAACGACCTAAAATAAGTGGACCGCAGGGGGAGAAAAATGAAGTCCATGGATCACCAGAAGATTGGGCTTGGGCTAAGGAGCTCTATGAAGAGGATGACACGATTGAGCTCTCTGTAATTGGCTTTAACCGAGGGGGGTTGCTTGTGGAGGCAAAAAGCCTCCGGGGCTTTATCCCAGTTTCACACTTGGTCGCCGTTCAACCTCCCAATGACGATGAGACGAGGAATGAACAGCTTTCAGCTTTGGTTGGGCAGGAGTTGTGCCTGAAGGTGATTGAGTACGACCATGAACGTGGTCGTCTCGTGTTTTCAGAAAGAGCTGCCTTGGCTGGACCAGGCACACGAACGGAACTTCTGGCAAACCTCCAACCAGGAGTTCAGATCAGGGGTACGGTGACCAACATCACCCGTTTTGGCGTTTTCGTCGATCTAGGTGGTGTGGAAGGTTTGATCCATGTCTCCGAATTGTCTTGGGGAAGAGTGCGACATCCTGCAGACGTAGTATGTTGTAGCCAAGAACTGGATGTCCAAGTCCTCTCGATCGATCGGGATCAGGGAAGGGTCGCACTTAGTTTGAAAGAATTGTTACCTGATCCTTGGGCGACGGTCGAGGATCGCTTTGAAATCGATCAAATCGTAGAAGGTGTGGTGACGAATGTGGTTAAATTCGGCGCATTCGTCGGAATTGAGGATGGGTTGGAAGGATTGATTCATGTCTCAGAATTAGGGGATGGAAACCTTCTCCATCCTCGCAATGTCTTATGTGAGGGGGAACAGGTTCGAGTGAGAATCATCCACATCGACGCTGAGGAGCGTCGTTTGGGGTTAAGTCTACGGCAGGTACCGCAATCCGAGGAGGAGAGGACGGAAGCCGAAGCTGCCTCTGAACACCCCGAGGCTCCCATCCCCTTGTAGTGCTGCGCGATGGAAAATGAGTACCGGGCGATCCTATTCCGCCCGGTCTTTGTTTTTATCAACTGAGCTAACTCATGGCTAATAAAAACCCAAAGAAATCCACCTCTTCGCGAGGGGAGAGGCCGAAGCACAGTGGGGACGCGCAAGGACTGTGGTGGACCTTGTTGGAACGAGGAATCGACTACATAGATGACTTGGGTACCGTCACGCTAAGCGCAATGTCCATTGTAACGATTCTCGGTCTTTTTGGGTTGACACGTGGCACATTAATCGATCCCTGGATTTCACTCATACGCCGCTGGCTTGGCTTGGGGGCGGTACTCGTTCCGCTGGTCCTAGCTATTGGGGCAGTAGTGCTTGTACGCCACCGCCAGGGGATCCAATCCAGCATCAATTGGTCCCGTGTGATCGCAATTGAGGTATGTATTGCTGGGGCGTTGGGATTGCTTTCGGTGTTGGATGGCATGAGGTTGCCACGCGCAGAACTTGGTTACGGAGGCGGCTTAGTTGGGTGGGGCGTCTCAATCGTACTCGAGGATCTTCTAGGTTCGATCCTGAGAACCATGATACTTGCCACGATGGTGCTTCTATTTGGCGTATATGGCTTTAGCGGTATGTGGACCGGTTTTTGGAAGTGGATTGAGAATCTGCGTCAGAGAAGACCAAAGATCGAAGAACACACTGTGAAGGGTGACCAGTCAATCTCAGTTGTCGTTCGTCCTGAACCAACCACCACCGCGATGCCCAAACCAGCCCCTCGATTGCCGCGTGTGTATCGTAAGAATTTCAAGGTAGTAGAATTACCAAACGAAAAGCCAGTGCGAGGTATGCTTCGAGAGGAAAGACTGCCTCCGTTAGCATTGCTTCACGAAGGTAAGTTAAGCCGCGTGACTTCGAAGGAGATCAATCTTACAGCTGGACTGATCGAGAAAACGCTGGCGGATTTCGGTCTCCCAGTGAGGGTCGTTGATTTCCGTACCGGTCCAGCTGTGACACAATTCGCCGTTGAACCGGGATATATCGAACATACAAATGCTGAAGGGGAGATACGTAAGCAGAAAGTACGTGTGTCCCAAATATCAGGGTTGGCGAACGATCTCGCTCTTTCACTGTCAGCTCCGACTCTCCGTGTTGAAGCGCCTGTTCCAGGAAGATCGTTTGTTGGGATTGAGGTTCCTAATCGGCGACCGGCGTTGGTCCGCCTAAGACCGATCCTGGAGTCGGAGGTCTTCCAGTCAATCTCGTCCCCATTGGCGATCGCATTGGGTCGAGATGTGTCGGGTGCGGCTGTGGCAGCAGATTTGGCTGCCATGCCACACTTACTTATTGCCGGAACGACGGGATCAGGAAAATCGGTTTGTATTACAGCGCTCGCGGCCTGTCTAGCGTTTGAGAATGCACCAGAAGATCTGCGATTGGTTATGATCGATCCGAAGATGGTGGAATTACTGCGATTTAACGGGCTGCCCCATCTGATCGGGAAAGTTGAGACTGAACTGGAGCGGATTATTGTGGTCTTGCGCTGGTGTATGGCGGAGATGGATCGCCGCTATCGGTTACTTGAGGAGGCCAAGGCGAGAGACATTGGGGCCTATAACCGGAAAACCCGCCGTAGAAAAGATGCTGAACGTTTACCGCGCATTGTCGTGATGATTGACGAGTTGGCGGACCTGATGATGATGGCTCCTGATCAGACTGAGAGCACACTGGTTCGATTAGCGCAAATGGCACGGGCGACTGGGATTCATCTCGTCCTCGCAACTCAACGCCCCAGCACCGATATCCTCACAGGATTGATCAAGGCTAACTTCCCTGCTCGTATTTCCTTTGCCGTTGCCTCAGGCGTGGACTCGCGGGTAATCCTCGACACCGTGGGGGCAGAGACGTTACTTGGTCGAGGAGATATGCTCTTTCTCTCACCGGAGGCAGGGGCTCCAATACGTCTTCAAGGTGTAAGCGTCGATGACCGAGAGATCGAACAACTGATCGATTACTGGCGCAATGAAATCGTTGATACTCCCGATGATCAGCAACCTGTTCCGTGGGAGGAGATGATCGCCAAACAAGCTGCCATGGAAGATCGCGATGAAATCCTTGAGCAAGCGATCGAACTCGTAAAACAAAGGGGAGAAGCAAGTGCCTCGTTATTACAGCGAGGACTAAGGATTGGTTACCCTCGTGCAGCGCGCTTGATGGATGAACTGGAAGAGATAGGCGTTATTGGTAGACCCCAAAGTGGTGGCCGCACTCGCGAGGTACTGATCGGTGACGATGAAGATCCATTATCCTCCTCCGGTGAAGAGAACGTGGAATCTTGACGCAATCATTCTCACGCGATAGCATTTCATCGGGCTATATCTTGAGGAGAATTTAATGCGTGCAGATGATCCAGCACAGCAGACACAACTTACCTTAACCGAGTTTCTCCGAATAAGATTCAAGGGCTTAGTCGATCCCATCGGCGCCTTTTTAAATCGTCTCGGTATTGCTCCGAACACGCTAACGTTCGCTGGGTTGATCGGGAATCTCGTCGGCGCGATGTTCCTTTCTCAGGGCAGTTTCCTTGTTGGTGGATTAATCGTCCTCGCCATGGGCCCTCTTGATGCGTTGGATGGCACGATGGCGCGTTTACGTGGGGAGGCCTCAGATTTTGGAGCCTTCGTCGATTCGGTAACCGACCGCTACATAGAGCTCTTCGTCTTTGGCGGGTTGCTGATCCATTATCTGCAACAGAATGAACTTGTATGGGCTTGGATTGTATTTGGTGCTGCTGCCGGATCTGTCTTGGTCTCCTATGTTAAAGCAAGAGCGGAGTCCCTAAATTTTGAAGCCAAGGGAGGAATCCTCACTCGTGCCGAACGGTACATTGTTCTGGCGCCCAGCTTGGTGCTAGGCATACCCAAAGTGGGTATCGCCATCGTGGCCGTCCTGGCCAACATCACCGCATTACAGCGAATCTATATCGTTCGACGACAGGCACGAAAGTAGTAAAGGTGAAATCAGATGAGTGTTGATGCTTATGGTATTCATATTGGTTTTCTCTATTTCCGTTTCTACGGCATGATCATTATGTTTGGTGCGATCGTCGCCACCCTCTTGGCGCGGCGATTGTTGCGCGAGAGAGGTGAGGATACCGACCTGGTTTGGGACGGTTTGATTTGGTTATTGATCTTTGGTCTGATCGGAGCCCGTATTTGGCATATCTTCACCCCCTCACAAAGCCTTCTTGATCAGGGTATTGACACAAAATTTTATTTAACACATCCATTAGCAATCTTGACTACATGGGAAGGCGGGTTGGGTATGCCTGGTGCGATTGCTGGTGGGATCGTTGGTCTTTATCTATTCGCTCGACGGCGGAATCTGAATATCAGTCTGATTTTAGATGTTGCCGCGCCAGGAGTGGCCTTGGCCCAGGCAATCGGTCGGTGGGGAAACTTCATCAACCAGGAGCTTTATGGTCCTCCAACGGATTTGCCGTGGAGGATCTTCATCAGGCCAGAGAATCGTCTTGATGGATATAAAAATTATGAATATTTTCACCCCCTCTTCTTATATGAGTCCCTGTGGAACTTGGGTAATGCGATCTTGTTATTGTGGTTATGGCGAAAGTATCCTCAGCGTTTGAAACAGGGTGACCTCTTTCTCGTTTATCTCATCACCTATCCCTTGGGACGATTTTTACTTGAGTTCATGCGATTGGATTATGTGCCAATGTGGGGGATTAATTTCAATCAAAGCTTTATGCTGCTCGTCGCAATTGCCAGTGGCGTCGCGCTCGCCCTCCGTCACAAATCAACAAGACAGCCTGCGTAATTGTCGTGATCCCATTCGCAACATCGTGATCGTCCGCGCAATCGGATATGGTTGTGCTTGTATGAAAGATCGGCCATGGGAATGGTGGTTGATTGTCCCATCATTTTATGGTTGCTATAATTCACCGTGATACTCATGTGCTTGATTGAAACGTTCGATTTGACCAAACAATTCGGCGAACTGGTGGCCGTCGATAATGTGTCCCTGCGAGTGGGGGCAGGGGAGGTCCTCGCGCTTCTTGGCCCCAATGGTGCTGGGAAAACCACCACCATTCGGATGCTAGCTTCAATTCTCCGCCCAACTCACGGCAGAGCGCTGATTAAAGGTTTCGACACGGTTGAAGACCCCATAGAAGTTCGCCGATCAATAGGATTCCTCACCGAACATCACGGGCTTTACACCCGAATGCGTTCGCAGGAATACCTGGAATTTTTCGGTAAGACACATAATCTTGCCGCCTCGACAATTGAGCAAAGATCAAACGATTTGCTCGACCGCTATGGGTTGAGCGATGCAAGGGATTTGCGATTAGGGCAGTTCTCGAAAGGGATGCGGCAGAAACTCGCCTTGGTGCGAGCGTTGTTGCACGATCCTGCGGTCCTGCTGTTGGATGAGCCAACCTCGGCCATGGATCCAGCGAGTGCACATTTGGTCCGAGAGAGTATTCGAAATTTACGCTCCTCGAAACGAGCGATTGTGGTATGTACCCATAATCTATATGAAGCAGAAGAGCTGGCAGATTCGATTGCTATCATCCGAAAAGGTCAAATCATCGCCCATGACACACCTACGATGCTGAAACGAAGGTTGCTCGGAGAACCCGTGATGGAGCTTCGAATAGTGGATCGTCTAGATGGTGTGTTGAAGTATTTGCCCTCAGAGCTAGAGCCGATTGAGATGGGTGAGAATTGGCTGCGTTACCGAGCTTCTGATCCTGATCGTGTTAATCCATCAGTGTTGCATGCAATGACTCAGGCAGGTGTTCAAGTCATCACCCTCTCTGAGGTAGAACGCAGCTTGGAGGATGTTTACCTCCAAGTAGTGGGAGGGAACGTCGGCTCGGAGGGTGAGCTGTGATCGTGGCCATTGATAAAACACTGGGAACCTTAAATGGAACGATGATCGTCGCAAGGAGGGAGATTCGTGATCATTTGCGAGATTGGCGGATTCTCACTCCAATAATCATCCTGACGCTTTTCTTCCCTATGTTGATGAACTTCACCGCTCAGCAGGCAATGGACTTCGTCACACGATATGGTGCGCCTATCATCGGAGAACGGTTGGTTCCCTTCCTGTTGATGATCGTCGGTTTCTTCCCGATCTCTATCTCCTTGGTTATCGCGCTAGAAAGTTTTGCCGGAGAGCGAGAACGATTATCGCTGGAGCCTCTCTTAGCTACCCCCCTTACAGATGGTCAATTGTATCTGGGTAAGATGATCGCCTCTCTCGTTCCGCCTCTCAGCGCGGCCTATCTCGGTATATTCGTCTACTTGGTTGGATTGATACTAAAAACCGGTTGGCGACCGGAACCGCAATTGTTATTTCAGATCCTGGCCTTGACAACAGTACAGGCGATCGTGATGGTCAGTGGTGCAGTCGTTATCTCCTCACAGACGACCTCAGTCCGTGCGGCCAACCTCTTGGCTTCCTTTATCATCGTTCCAGTAGCAGAGCTGATCATTCTCGAAAGTATGGTCATGTTCTGGGGGAGATACCATGTCTTGTGGTGGATTGTTTTGGTGTTGGTGTTAATTGCGTTGGCTCTGAGCAGGATGGGTTTGCGTTTGTTTAACAGAGAAGAATTGTTGGGTAACGAATTCGACACGATCGATCTTCGTTGGGCGTTGAGAAAATTCATAGTAACGTTCACAGGAGGCGCTACAACTCTGATTGAGTGGTATCGAGATCTCTTTACACGTTCTCTGCCCCTCATCAAGGTAGCTGCGCTCCTCACATTTGGGTTGTTCTACTTAGCATATTCAGTGGGGTATCGATCTGCAGGGACTTTTACTCTTCCAGCAGAGTTTGTGGATATTGAACAGTATGGTAAAGGGCTAGAATCTCAGTTCAGATATTTTGGTTTATTCACGGGTCAGACATGGCGTTGGATTGTATTCAACAATGTACGCGCACTCGCGCTAGCAACACTTTTAGGAGCCTTTACTCTCGGAGTGCTGGCTGAAATACTCTTGATGGTGCCGATTGGGATCATTGGGTATTTTGCTGGTAATGTTGCCCTCGCAGGTGGTGATAAGATAAAATTCTTAACTGCTCTCGTGCTTCCGCACGCTGTGCTTGAAATTCCGATGGCTGTCTTATCTTGTGCGACCATCCTTCGATTGGGTTTGGCTGTCCTCAGCGTACCCAAGGGTGAATCCCTGAGCGAAGGTTGGATAAAAGCACTAGGGGAGTGGGCGAGGATAGGTCTTGGCCTTGTCTTGCCCTTGCTTCTCGCCGCTGCAGCGATCGAGGTATTCATTACTCCGAGGGTCGCTATGTCCCTCCTTGGTGGGTGAACATCGAATGGCGAAATTGGTTATCCTTGGATCCGCAGGTTCCGTACCTGATATCGAGCATGATAACACCCATATGGCCATCGTTGATGCTGAAGGTGTTATTCTGATCGATTGTCCAGGAACACCGATCGTGCGACTTGCGCGTGCGAACATACCCTTTGAAGCGATCTCCGATCTTATCATCACCCATTTTCATCCTGATCATGTCAGTGGTGTGCCATTATTATTAATGAATATGTGGCAATTGGGCCGTAAAGACCCATTGCGGATTTATGGGCTGCATCACTGCCTTGAGCGAATAGAAGACATGATGGGCTTCTATCATTGGGATAATTGGCCTCAGTTTTTCCCTGTTGCGTTCCATCGTTTACCGGAGAGCGAACGCGTCCTGGTGCTGGAGAAAGAGGGATTGATCATTTACTCTTCTCCCGTTAGGCATCTTGTTCCTACAATCGGTCTGCGTATCGAGGCGAGGGATGGCGGACAGACGATCGCCTATTCGTGTGATACAGAACCTTGTCCTTCGGTTGTCCGACTTGCCAGCGGTGCGGATATCCTCATCCATGAAGCGACCGGTGCAATTGTTGGGCACTCCTCTGCATCACAAGCTGGTGCGATTGCGCGCGAAGCTGAAGTAGATCGTTTGTTGTTGATCCATTATCATTTGGGAAAACAACAGCCGGTAAACTTGGTGGCTCAGGCTCGAGAAACATACCCGGGTGAGGTTGAATTGGCTCACGATCTAATGGAGATCGATCTCTAGAACCTCTTCTTATCCCCGTTACATTTCTACAAACTGGTTCAATCCTCAGTCTGTTGTACCGTGACGTGGAGGTAATGGAAGTCACCACGGGGAGGAATTAGGTCGATCACCTCGAGAACAGTAAACTCACGCTCCCCCAACATGACACGATCTCCGACCAAAGGTCGTTGATCGGTATTGACGATGGCTCCCGGGTGATCTTCTCCTCTTACGACGTAACTGACTTTGAAATTTGCAGGCACAAGAAAACCCTCACTGGCTGGTCAGGTGTTGATGCCGCAACTTAAACGATAGGTCAGCAGCGATGTTTCGCATGACAATATATCCAAGGTGGTGATTCTCTTCGCAAAGTTCTTCGAAGTCATCGCGTTTGATAACCTGAACGATGGTTTCTTTCGAAATTGCACGCACAGTTGCTGAGCGGGGGCCTCGATCGACAAGCGCCATTTCTCCAAAGATCTGTCCTTGACCCAGGTTGACTACCGCTCTCGGAGAAGGATCAGATGGCGAGTCGCTATGAAGTACCTCAACAAATCCATCACATATCACGAAAAGCTCGTTGCCAACATCACCTTGTGCAGCGATCACATCACCAGCATTGTAGGTTCGCTGTTGACAAATTTTGGTGAGTGCATCGAGTTCGTATGGTGTGACACCCTCGAAGAGCTCAGCGTTCTTTAGAACGGATAGTAGATCCATCCAGACGACTCCTAACCTTCATCGTGGCTGATCACCCATTCCACGTTATCAGAATTCTACCGCAGGTTTAACTTTGGTCCAACTGCCAATCTGTCTCTGGGCGTAGCTTAACGTTTTTTGTCCCGCCTCACATACCTCTGTATAGGGAGAAATTCCATGTCAACATTGTCATAATATAAATACCATCTCGTCAAATGACGAGGCGGTGGAATATATGGTTAGATCTTGGTGGTCGCCTTTCTGTCCTGGAGATAACCCTGTGGTAGAATGAGACGCTTTCAATTTAAGGTAATCCTCTGAATCAAGGTTTGAAATCCGATGAGCGAAAAGGAACCCAATGATCTCAGCGTGAAGTTAAAGTTACTCGCTGAGGACGACCCATGGCCTGCAGAACCAACCAGGATATCCGGTTGGCGCCTCGTAAGAAGAACTCATGCGTGGCGCCCACCTACGGACGTCTTAGAGACGGACGAAGCTTATGTTGTGATAGTGGAAGTAGCAGGTATGCGTGGGGCGGATATTTCTGTCACGTACAATCAACGCGTCCTTTCAATCCAAGGTATGAGAACAGATATGAGCCCTCGAAAAGCCTACCATCAGATGGAGATTGCATACGGCGAATTCGCAAGCGAGATACGTATCCCGGTTCCGATTGAAACCTCAGAGATTGAAGCCACCTACAATGATGGTTTCCTGCGGGTGATACTCCCCAAAGCTCAATCTAAAGAGGTTCCAATCAGCGATTAATGGAAGATCACATATACATAGGAACGGATTGTTTTGATGGCGAGCAAATTCAATGACCCAATAAAGAACCTGATTTCCCAGATCCATATCGATTTGGATTGGCAGTCATTTGAAGAAGAGGGGGAAGAACCCTCCTCAATTATTCAGGTTCAGAAGGAAACTGAGGATGTAATCCAAGCTTCTCTGGAGAGGGAAACGTCTACAATCCCTGAGCAGCTGCCGATTCTTCCATTACGCGGGGTGGTTGTATACCCTCTTACAGCCGTCCCGTTAACCATCGGGCAACCACGATCGATCCGATTGGTCGATGACGTGGTCGCGGGTGAACGTTTAATCGGCCTCGTAGCCTCGCGAAAACCAGAGTTAGAACTTCCTCAGCCTGAGGATTTATACCGCTATGGAACCGTGGCAGCGATTCAGAGGTTGTTTCGCGCACCAGATGAGACAATCCGGCTGATCGTGCGAGGATTGGCACGATTTGAGCTAGGAGAATTCACCGAGCTCGAGCCTTACCTGGTGGCTAAGATCCAATTGAAACCGGAAACGATTGAAGTGGGAGTCGAAATCGAAGCCCAGGTCCGAGCTGCTAGAGATCAATTCCAAAAAATCACCGAACTAGCTCCATCTTTGCAACAGGAAATTCTTGCCAGCGTTTTGTTGCTCGATGACCCACTCCATGTGGCGTACACGATTGCCAACTATCAACGGATGGAACTCCAAGAGGCCCAAGGGATGTTGGAGGAAGATTCTGCCATCGCCAAACTGCAACGCCTCAACAATATTTTAAGCCGTGAGGTGGAGGTTCTTTCTCTGGGTCAGCAAATACAGCAGGAAGCGCGTACAGAAATTGAGAAAGTCCAGCGGGAATATTTCTTGCGCGAGCAATTAAAGGCGATCCAACGTGAGCTCGGAGAGGAGGACGAGCAGGCGGCCGAGGTTGAGGAATTCCGTAAGCGGATGGAAGAAGCGAACATGCCCGAGGAGGCGGAGAAGCAAGCTCGCCGAGAGCTCGATCGCCTAGCTCGTTTACCAACCGCGGCAGCAGAATATGGTGTCATTCGAACCTACCTCGATTGGTTGGTATCTGTCCCGTGGGAGAAAGGGACGCAGGACAATCTCGACCTTGCGAATGCAAGAGCAGTGCTGGATGATGACCACTACGGATTGAAAGATGTCAAGGAGCGCATCCTTGAGTATCTTGCGATCCGCAAGTTGAAGATTGAGCGTAAAGACGAGTTAGAAGTGGTGCAAGAAGACGAGATCCGTCGTGAGAGAGAAGGAGTGATTTTGTGCTTCATCGGTCCTCCTGGCGTAGGGAAGACATCATTAGGACGCTCGATCGCACATGCCACAGGCCGGAAGTTCGTCCGAATATCTTTAGGTGGGGTGCACGACGAGGCCGAGATTCGAGGGCATCGTCGTACTTATATCGGCGCGATGCCCGGTCGTATCCTTCAAGCTTTACGGCGAGTAGAATCACGCAACCCGGTGTTTATGCTTGATGAGGTCGATAAGTTGGGACGGGATTTTCGCGGTGATCCGGCCTCGGCCCTCCTAGAGGTCCTCGACCCAGAGCAGAATCGTGAATTTAGGGATCACTATCTCGAGGTTTCCTACGACCTATCACAAGTCATGTTCATCACGACAGCCAACTGGGTGGAAACTATTCCCGCCCCGCTGCTTGATCGGATGGAGGTGATTCGATTATCTGGATACACCGATCGCGAGAAGGCAACCATCGCCCAAGGTTATTTACTTCCCCGCCAGATACGTGAGAATGGTTTAAAACCAGAAGAAGTCGAGTTTTCAGAAGAAGCTCTGCAAGAGATCATCCGCTCTTACACCAGAGAGGCGGGAGTCCGAAATCTGGAGCGCGAGATCGGCCGAATTTGTCGAAAAGTGGCCACGAAAATTGCGGAGGGGAAAACCGATACAATAGTCATCACCTCAGATTTGGTGCGCGAGTTCCTGGGTAAGCCTCGTTTCCTCGGAATCGAGGAGGTGTCTGAGAGGATTTCCTTGCCAGGCGTGGCTACCGGATTAGCCTATACACAAACAGGTGGCGATGTGCTGTTCATCGAAGCGACAGCGATGCCTGGCTCAAAACAGTTCCTGCTTACAGGGTCCTTGGGTCAGGTTATGAAGGAGTCGGCACAAGCAGCGCTGTCACACATTCGTTCGATGTCTGATGATCTTGCGATCCCCGACGAATTTTGGGACAAACACGATCTCCACCTTCATGTGCCTGCAGGCTCGCAACCGAAAGATGGCCCCTCAGCTGGTGTGACAATGGCTGTGGCGCTTGCCTCACTGGCCACCGGTCGCTATGTCCGTTCAGACATCGGGATGACAGGCGAGGTAACCTTGCGTGGCAAAGTCCTCCCGGTTGGGGGGATAAAAGAAAAGGTCTTAGCGGCGCATCGGGCATGTTTGACGACGGTCCTCCTTCCGCGCCGAAATGAAGTAGATCTAGAAGATGTTCCAGAAGAAGTCCGTAAAGAGATGAACTTCATCTTTATCGACACTGTTGCTGATGCGATCAGTGAAGCGTTGGATAGTAAGGCTGCGAAGAGGAGGGCGAAAAAGGTCTCCGTAACAGCCGCTAAAACCGATGGATCGAAACCCAAGCGAAAAAAAGCACAGCCTGAAAAGAAACGGAAAGCAAGCACGAGTAGGAGTAAGAAGAAACCGAATTAGTTTGTGTTGAATAGTGCTTTATCGACCAAGATTTGATGCATAATATCAAAAAAAGCACCCTGAGCCTGCATTGTCCTGAGCCTGTCGAAGGTTCGAAGGGTGCGTGCTATAGTTATCCGTCATCCTTCGACGGTCCTTCGGCTGGCTCAGGAAAAAGCTCAGGATGACTTTCATTCTTGGGGTTTCATCGTGATAATCATGTTATCGTACTAGTAGAAACGTTGGAGGAGTAATTGAAGTGCCCAAAGTATTCATCATCGACGATGATATAACCATGGTTTACCTGCTCAGGACATTGCTGGAAATGGATGGATATGAAGTTGCTGAGGTGCAGGATTGGCAAGCGATTATTGGGACTATCCAGGCCGAAAGCCCCGATCTTATTCTCATGGATTATTTCCTCCCCGACTTGGACGGCTTGGAATTGTTGGCTCAACTTCGGGCTGATCCCATGCTTACGGAGACACGGATTATTATGTCCTCAGGGATGGATGTGTCCGATCAATGTATGGCCGCAGGAGCTGACGCGTTCCTGCTCAAACCTTACACACCCGAGCAGTTGGTAGAGGTTATCAAAGAAACAGTTGGTGAGGATCGGGCAGGGTAGAATAAGGATAAATCCCTTTAGGGGGGAGATAATTATTGTGGCAAAGAGTAAGAATCGACCTAAATCACGCCAATGGCGTCTCATGGATTTACATTTACATACTCCGGCTTCAAGCGATTATCAGGAGCCGGATGTTTCCTGTTTGGATATCTTGTACAGAAGCGAAGCTAGAAACCTGGATATTATCGCCTTTACCGATCACAACACGGTCGCAGGTTATCGAATAATGCAGGAGGAGATCCAACAATTGGAATTCCTTGAGCGATCAGGTCGAATAACCGATGAAGAGAGAACGAGACTGAGTGAATACCGCCGTTTGTTAAAGAAGATACTCGTTTTGCCAGGATTTGAGTTTACCGCGACCCTTGGCTTTCATATCTTGGGAGTTTTCCCGCCCGAAACGCCCGTACGTGAAATTGAGCATATCCTTCTCAGCTTGAATATCCCTTCGGATCAATTGGACAATGGATCTATGACGGTCGGGGCGACGAGTGATGTGTTAACAGCGTACCGCCTAATTGATGAAGCAGGCGGTTTGGCCATCGCTGCTCACGCAAATTCAACCCATGGTGTCGCTATGCGGGGTTATGGTTTTGGCGGTCAGACGAAGATCGCTTACACACAGGATCCTCACCTTCACGCTTTGGAAGTCACCGATCTGGGCCAGAAAGGCCGGCGTTCAACGGCTAACTTCTTCAATGGTACGAAACCGGAATACCCACGAAGAATGCATTGTATTCAGGGTTCGGACGCACATCGGCTGCGAACGGATCCCAAAAATAAGAAGCAGTTAGGTGTGGGTGCTCGGGCAACAAAGGTCAATCTCCCAGTGATTTCCTTTGATGCGCTAAAGGAACTGTTCTTGGGGAATGATTTCGCCCGTACCAGACCGCATTGGCCCGCATCGGATGAGGAGTTCGATTTCATCCAGCAGGCGAGGGAGGAGGGTCCCAGTATTATCCAGGACTTCCATGAAAGTATGTCGGTTCGTGGAGGTCGTTTATATGCCATCATCGCTGATGTGTGTGCTTTCGCGAATAGAAACGGAGGCACGTTGTATATTGGTATCAGCAGTGATCCAAAGAAGGCGCCGATAGCGATCGCTAAACCATCCGTCTCAATTCGTCGACTGGAAGAGGAACTGAGCAAACGCATCAGCCCTCCGTTGGTTTGTCAAGTGGATGGTCAAGAAACGCAAGGTAAGAAGGTGATTCGGGTCCTCGTGCCTCGCGGAGAAGACCCGCCCTATGCTGTTGATGACAATAAAATCTATGTGCGTGATGAAGCCGACACGGGTCTCGCAGTGCGAGATGAGATCGTACAGCTTGTGCTTCGTGGGTCTCCAACGACTGTCAGCCAACTGGTTGTTGAGCCCAAAATTGAGGAGAGAGTGGACACAACCGAGGTCGGGATACACCCCCCTCGGACGGGAGTGGAGATCGTTGATGTTGAGAAGAGAAATGGTGTCTCTTACTACACAATGCGTGATCTGAGAAATGGGAATGTGGTTAAGAACGTCACTCGAACTTCAGCGCGACGACTTTGGCACTACGCCATCTCTCAGTACATTGCCTTGCCAAAAGAGATAAAGGAAGCACAAGTCTCGTGGCAAGGCGATCTGGGGGTCTTACGTGTTCAGAAGCGAGGGAAGGGGAAGCGCTACGACTTGGTACAGAAGTCGCCTCAAGGGATTCGATATTATTTTGGTGTGACGGAGGATGGTATTCATGGGGAGTGGAAAATTATGGTAGGAGGTGAAGCCGAATAACGGCTCGGATGAGGATGTGCAGTTAATCTTTGCCCTTAGCCGGTAGAAAGAACACAGACTCATGATATCGCGATCTGCAGTTCTGCAGGTCGCGCATCACAACAAGACGCCGGGAGCGAGGATGATTGTTCGGCAATTTAATTACGATCAAGACCTTGATTCTGTTCTCAATCTCTGGAGGAACAGCGCCCCGCAAATACGGATGTCGCCGTCAGACAACCCCAAAGAGATCCGCAAGAAGCTACAACGAGACGCGGATCTCTTTTTGGTCGCTGAAGAGGATGATCATATCATTGGAGCTGTATTGGGAGGCTTTGACGGACGAAGGGGGATGATTTACCACTTGGCCGTTGAGCCCTCGCGAAGACGTGAAGGTGTAGGGCGGGTTTTAATGGAACGGATTGAGGACCGCTTGCGAGGTAAAGGTTGCCTGAAGTACTATCTTTTGGTCACCAAAGATAACCGTGAAACGATCGGATTTTACGAGAGTCTAGGCTGCGAGGTGATGGATCTTTTTATCCTAGGGAAGGTGATCCAATGAGAGTCGGAATTCTCACGATCTCGGATCGGGCAGCTCGAGGTGAATATGAGGATCGTTCAGGTCCCTTGCTAAGAAAGTTGATCGAGGATCAAGGTTGGGACGTCATCCGTTTCGATGTGGTTTCCGATGATCAAGCAGAGATCGAGGAACACTTGAAGCGTTGGGTGGCCTCGGGTGATGTTGACCTGATCTTAACCACAGGAGGGACTGGTTTCTCGCCGCGTGATCGCGCACCCGAGGCGACACTGGCGGTGATCGACCGACTCGCCCCAGGATTGGTCGAAGCCATGCGAGCAGCGAGTTTGAAGGTGACGCCCCATGCGATGTTGTCACGGGCTGCTGCTGGAATCAGAGGGAAGACGCTGATCGTCAATTTGCCTGGCAGCCCTCGCGCTGTTGAAGAGAACCTCACAATCATACTGCCGGCTTTGCCTCATGGGGTGGACTTGTTGAAAGATCGTCCCTCGGCTGAAGCCGGACATGCTATTCACCAACCCCCAAATGAAGACTAAATCGCAAGAGGAGTAGCCGATGTCGTCGAAATCACGATACCGTTGGTTGGTCGTCTCGCTGTTCTTTGCATTCATACTACTGCATCAAGCCGATAAGCTGCTCATCAGTCCTTTGACCACACCGATCATGGAGACCTTCGGGATCAATGAGGCGCAGATGGGTGCGGTGTTCACAGGGGCGTTGCTTGTATCAGCTATTCTCTACCCCGTTTGGGGCTACTTGTACGATCGCTTTGCAAGACCGAAGCTGCTTGCCTTGGCCTCAGCGATTTGGGGTGCTACGACGTGGTTAAGCGCCATCGCTCCGACTTACCCTACATTCTTAATCAGTCGTGCCTCGACGGGTATCGATGACTCCAGCTACCCAGGCCTCTACAGCCTGATCGCCGACTACTTCGGTCCCTCCATGCGTGGAAAGGTCTATGGCTTGCTGCAACTGGGCATGCCGTTGGGTTACATGATCGGATTGTTCGCAGCCACGATGTTGAGCGGGCTCGTGGGCTGGCGAGGCGTGTTTTACATCACGGGGTCGCTCGGTTTACTGCTCGCGCTGCTGATCTACACCAAGGTGCGCGAAGCGCCACGAGGCAAGGCTGAACCAGAGCTTGAGGATCTAGACAAGATCGGGGTTTACCGCTTCGACAAAAACATTGCCGTAGGACTTTTCCGGAAGAGGAGCCTTTTACTTCTCTTCGCACAAGGCTTCTTCGGTGTCTTCCCTTGGAATGTGATCACCTACTGGTTCTTCCGCTACTTAGAGACAGAACGGAATTACACGGAAAATGCGGTCCTGATGACCATGGTCCCAGCCGTCTTGGTCCTGGCAGTGGGCTACTTTGTAGGTGGTTCTATAGGTGATTTCTTTTTCAAGCGGACGCCGCGAGGCCGTCTGTTGGTATCCACCGTTGCGGTGCTTCTCGGGGCGATCTTATTATTTGTAACCATGAACATCCCTGTAGAGAACCAAGCCCTGTTCCTGATCATGCTCTTAGCCACGGCGCTTTTTATCCCCTTTGCTTCACCCAATGTGATCTCATCGGTCTATGACATCACACTTCCAGAGGTACGAAGCACTGCCTTGGCGGTCCAATATTTCATCGAAAATGCAGGTGCGGCATTGGCCCCGTTCCTGGCAGGTTTGATCGCGGTACGATCGTCATTGCACAATGCGATCTTGATCATCTGTATTTCAGCCTGGATCGTAGATTCCATATTGTTTGCCGTTGCGGCCTATCTTGTGCCCGAGGACATTAAAACGTTGCGCCAGCAGCTTCGGGAACGGGCGGAGCAGGAGAGAGCAGCGCAAATGGGAACCTCTCCCCCTTAGGGAGAGGGCAGGGGTGAGGGTGGACGTCTCCCTCTCCCTTTTTGGGAGAGGGCAGGGGTGAGGGTGGAAATAAAAGTAGGTCGGGCTCCCATGCCCGACTTTTTTCTTCCTCTTCCATCCGGGGAGAGGGCAGGGGTGATGTTGCAATCGACCTAATCGGATTGACGTGCAAGAAGCAGCGGTAAATGTCGTAGGGGCGCACGGTCGAAGATGCAGGTGATCGTCCCT
>Ga0111172_1003_pt1 | contig 147425 bp, 127 predicted proteins | sample DeeMarSWOR324_28_FD_80233 | JGI IMG/M metagenome (GOLD analysis project Ga0111172, IMG submission 80233) | Anaerolineae bacterium SM23_ 63 | reverse complement strand
TTTTTGCTCAACAGTGGGGTGATGGTTCTCGTCCTTTCTAGGGGGAGAAAGCGTCATCATTACCTGTTCGCTGGCATCCTGCTCATCTGCGCGATCTGGGATTTCGGGATTTTCCTGGCCATGATTCGAAATCAATTCGTAGACGAGTTGGTTATTTACGGTTATGTTGTTTTCTACCCCTGCATATTTTTACCGGCCTTGATTTACCATTTTACAGGCACCTATCTGAACCAAGTTAGAGTGAAGACGACCATCCTTTTGTATGCCGTGGGTGTGATCTCCACGATACTTATGGCGCTTGGAATCTCTGGGCGATTGGAGGGGGTTTACACCTACAGCTGGGGGCAGATCTTCCGTCCCGATGCTAAAATGCTCGCTGGCTTTCCTGTCATAATTGCACTTTTCATTATCCCGGTGCTTGCTTCGTGTTGGTTTTTCTATCAGGTCTATCAGGCTTACCGGAAAGAGACCTCACCGCTGCCACGGCGACATCTTCTATACATCCTTACCAGCTTTTTGATGATTTCATTTGCCACAGTGAAATTGGGGGTACTTTTCGATATCGATCTGCCATTTCTGTTGCCCGCAGGCATGTTCTTCAACGATATCTTCGCAGCCGTGATCGGGATCGCGATCATCAAGGATCGATTGTTCGACATCACATTGATCGTTCAAAAGGGAGCCATCTACTCGGGTCTCGCTGCGGTCATCATCTTCGTTTTTAGCTTTTCGGAGCATATGCTGGTCACCTATTTGGGGCACTTTTTTGGAGAACACTCGCAAATCATTCACCTGCTCTCGATTGCGCTTGTGATTCTTTGCCAAGAGGCAGTTGGAATTCTAGAAGTTAAAGAAGAAGGTACGAATGACAACTGGCAGAAGTGAATATCTGCCAGTTGTTTTAATTCAAGTTTCGCTGTGATTTGAAGTGACCTTGCCGTCCAGAGCTGTTGATGTTGGGTGTCAGGCGTTGGGTGAAAGATCCCAAACGCGCACTCTCTTATCCGCGGCTGCGTTTGCCAGCCAACGACCGTCGGGTGAAAATGTGAGAGTGTAAACGCCTTTTATTTTGAGATTGACTTCATCGAGCAGTTCCCCTGTCTCAATCGATAACAATTGGACTTGATAAGCTGAACCTAAGGCCATGGTTTTCCAATCAGGGGAGAAAGCGATCGATTTTGGGTACCCCGGCTTACCGTCGAATTCGAAACGATGCGCGATTTCCCAATCCTGGGTGGACCATAACAACACAGCCTGCTCGCCCCCTGAGGATGCCAGGTATTGCCCATCCGGAGAGAAAGTGAGCCCTCCCACGGCGACCTGATGTCCTCGTAGTCGCGAGATCTGTCCTCCCACGGCGACCTGATGTCCTCGTAGTCGCGAGATCTGTTCGCCAGAGGGGATCGACCAGATGAAGATCTCGTCACCAAGCCCGGCTGATGCGAGGTATTCGCCACCTGGAGAGAACGCCACCGAGCCCACATTCTTCTTATGACCCTTGAGGACAGCAAGCTCCTCCCCCTCAGGAAGGGACCATAATCTCACCGTGCTGTCATAGGAGGCCGACGCGGCAATCTTCCCATCTGGGGACAGCGCCACATCGGTGACGGTTTTCTTGTGTCCGCTCAATGACTTGAGCAACGATCCCCCGGGGTAGGACCACAACGCAATGGTGGCGTCCGTAGATCCACTCACCAGGTTTTGCTCATCCGATGATATGGCGAGGGCGTTGACACTGTTTGCATGGCCCTCAAGCGATGAGATCTCTTGCCACGATGGGACCGACCACAGCTTTATGGTGTTGTCCATCCCTGCTGAAAGCAACGTTTTGCTGTCGCTGGTGAACAGGACATCCATCACGTGGTTTTCATGAGCCAAGATGACTGTCGCTTCTTTCACTTTACCTTCTCCATTAATCAGACTAATTTGGTGCAATTTTATCATTTATGTATCGAGATGTCTCTTTCCTTCCAGATGAGATTCAGACTTTCCGAGTTCTGTATATAATGACCTGCGAATTACTGCTATACGAGGTGCTCTCATCGAGCCTATACTCATCACAACCAGGTGTCTATTCAGAAAAGCACTGTATGTATATATACTAATCAAAAGATGAGCCATCACCTATCACACGAATGAAGAAACTCTCATTACGACGATTAATAGCGATGGCAATCGCTGTTCTCGGAACGGCGATGATCAGTCTTGCCATCCTCGCTACACGGCTTGGTATTGACCACAACAACGTCTGGGGACCTAGGAGATTATCCGTACTCGTCATTGGCGTTTTATTGCTCTTTCTATCGGTTTTATTGGTGTCTTATGAACGCGTTTCTGCTTGCTTGGAAGATTGGAAAGGGAGGATCGATAGATTTCTATCATACTTAAAGGGTGTTGTTCTTGACAGCCCCATTGTCAGGTTTTTCGTTGGTTACATCCGTAAGTTCACAACTCGTTTCAGGAATGCAATGTATGCAATTCCGTTCGTGAAGTTCTTGATAGAAAAGCTTGGAGATCAAATTTCACGCATCGCACGTTCCTTTCGAAACTCACCTGTTGTTCAATATCTCTCTGCGTCGAAGGAAAGAAAGGCCAAGATTGCCTCATGGAGTCTTTTCGCTGTTATTGTATTGACCTATGTATGGCTAGTAAGCGTTGGTCGCTGGACCGATTGGCCAGGCACGACTGATTACTATGAAATGCTCGCCAACGCCCTTCATCACGGTCAAACCCACCTCATGATCGATCCAGATCCAAGGCTGTTAGAACTGCCCGATCCATATGACTATGAGGCGCGGAATGATATTCCGATACCTTGGGATGTTGTTCTCTACGAGGGAAAATTCTATCTATATTGGGGACCGGCACCTGGTTTGATCCTGGCGGGGTTAAGGTTGTTCATCCCTTTTGAAATCGGTGATGAGTATCTGGTATTTGGGTTTGTGACGGGGTTCCTTTTCTTCAGCGTTCTTTTGATTCTGGCAATCTGGCGGGATCTTTTTCAAGATACACCATGGTGGATTGTAATCCCCGGTGTTTTAGTTGCAGGGCTTGGAAATCCAATACCGTGGTTGCTCACTCGTCCTGCCGCCTATGAGGTGGCGATCTCAAGTGGTCAATTGTTTTTAATCGCTGGTATCTATTGGGCTTTTACGGCTCTGCGAAGTGCAAAACCCGTCAAATGGAGATTGACTTTAGCGGGTATCTGTTGGGCATTGGCCGTAAGTTCGAGAATCACGCTGATGATCGCAATCACCTTCATGATATCGATGATTTGGTTCATGGTATGTAGAAAACTGAAGGTTCGAATGATCCACATAGATGTCCGGGTATTGGTGGCATTATTAGCCCCATTGGTGTTGGGAGTCATGGGGCTTGGTTGGTATAACTATGTGCGTTTTGGTTCAATTTTCGAGCTTGGACATCGATATCAGCTTACGGGGGAAAATATGCACTTACGATCTAGTTTGATTTGGTCATCCTCTTACATCATTCATAATCTAAATAACTATCTAATAAATCCGTTTCGCATTCTCCCTGTATTTCCCTTTGTGAAACCGATATGGGGTAGATACAACGTATGGCCCTTAGGAATATGGGCTCCGGAACACTATCATGTTGAACAAGTGGCTGGTATTCTGATAACAACACCTTATGTATTGCTCGTGTTCATTCCTGTTTTTACTATATTGAGCCAGATGTTTCGAAGGAGGAGTATTCGATCCCCCTCTGAAGGTGATTTTCTTACAACAACAAATTATTTTCCAGGACAATGGTTAATCATTACGTTAATTGGGGCTGGTGTCCTCGAACTCTTGCCTTTGTTGTTCTTTCTCTACACAACGATGCGTTATCTGGCAGATTTCGTTCCTACGCTGGTGTTGCTCTCAACCATTGGTTCGTATCAGGGTTATCGGATGACTTTAAAACATGCCGCTAAACGGAAGGCTTTCTTGACTATCCTCCTACTCACGGCTCTCATTTCGGCTCTTCTTGGTTTTTTGCTAAGCGTCACAGGATATGCTGCCCGGTTTGAAAACCTCAATCCTGAGCTGTTTGAGAAAATTGAAAGATTATTGGCATGGTAATGATGAACCTCCCCGCGAGTTTCAAGCTCGCGGGGAGGTTTATTCTCGTAGGGGCGTACGACTGTGCGTCCTTACAAATATAACCTGAGAGACCTTTTCAACTTCGATCAGAACACCATACTCCCTTATGTCATTCCGAGGAACGAAGTGACGAGGAATCCCTAAGAGGTAACTTCTAAATTTGATACATCATAGGGATTCCTCTCGCCTAACGGCGCTCGGAATGACACATTTCCATAAGCTATTTGAGGAACAACGCAGGAAATCCGAACTGCGTCTTGTGGTAGGCTTTGAATGTGGCGCGCACGGTTGAAGATGCAGGGTGATCTTCCCCGCCCGTGTGCTCCTACTCATGAGCCATCGAAGGTGGACTCGAAGAATTCGGCCAAGCGTAGATAGAGGATCTTGAGATTCTTGGGTCGAACGATGCCGTGCCCCTCGTCTTCAAATGCAAGAACCTCATAAGGCACATTTGCCTGATCGAGTTGGGAACGGACGACGCGTACATTTTCCGGGGTGACGTTGGGATCCTGCATGCCCTGGACGATCAGCAGCTTACCCTGGATGTCTCCCACGAAATGGAGCGGTGAACGCTCGTAAAAAAGTTCAGGCACCTCGTCTGGACTGCCCCCCATCATCTCTTCGCTGTAGGGTCGAAGGTCGGGACGTGTGGTCTCATAGTCAACGACCAGGTCAGTCATGCCGCAGATCGGAGCTGCGGCAGCCACCAACTCCGGTGGGTAACGGGTGATCGCACACCAGGCGGAATAACCTCCGAAGGACGTTCCGGTGATGCCTACCTTGCCTGGTTTTGCGATACCAGAGGCGATCAGGGCTTCGATGCCGGCTCGGATGTCTTCTTGTTCTTGACTGCCCCAACCCTCCGCTTTGATTGCTTCCTGGAATGACAAACCAAAACCTGTGCTGCCCCGGTAGTTGACATCAAGCACGTTGAACCCTCGAGCGGCGAAGAATTGGAGTTGGCTGTTGATCCAATCCTCGCTATGGTATGTCGGTCCGCCATGGATGGAGATAATCGTGCCTTTCACCTCCCCAGCTGCCCGGTAGAGCCATCCTTGGATTTCAAGACCGTCCCTTGCTGGCCAGCGGAAGTCCTCTGCTGGTTTAAGGTCGAACGGTTTCAGCGAGATGCGTTCCCAGACCCTCGTTAGACTGACCGTTGACTCAGGTTGCGGATCCTTTAGGGGCAGGCGCACAAGGTCATCAGGCTGCAGGGAGTTGTAGGCCAGGGCGACCCATTTATCGCTCTCGACCGGAGCGAGGAGGGTTAGATTCAGAGGAGACTCAGGTAGGACTGTCTCCTCCCCTGTGTCCGCATCCACGAAAGATGCACGTCTGCGTGCCTGTTGTACTTCGAGAACCGCGATGTGAGCGTTATTTGGAGGGACGAACGCGGCTTCAATATTTCGCGCCGGGTCGTCGATCAACCAGCGGAGGCCTTCGTTTGAACGATCCCATATGCCTAAGCGGCGATGGGTTTCCGTTTCGGCCAGCACGACAACCCGCTGATTGTCCGGAAACCATGAAGCGTTGACCTTCAAAGAAGGTCCGCAGTTGATGATTTCACGATCCTCAGTTCCCTCGATGTCTACCAGCCAGATTTGCCGTCCAGCCGGGTGGCGATCCTTACGGGTGTAGAGAATGTGGGTGCCTGCGTGGTTGAGTCGTGGTGCGTAATAGCACGGTTTCTCAGGTTGTGCCAAAACGACCCGTTCTCCGCTTTCCAAATCGTGACGGTAGATCCAGGTGGGCTCGATCTCCTCACCACGGACGACATCAAAATTCGCCGCGTACACCAGCCAGCGTTCGTTTGGGTGAAGCTGGCCACCGCGCAGAAAATAACTTGGTGCGGCTTCGGTTAATGGTTGCATCGTGCCTGGTCTCTTGATGTCCACCCGAAAGAGTTGGTATCGTTCGTCCCCATCTTGATCTTGCGCCACAAGAACCGCATGACAATCTGGTGTCCATGAAGCAAGCCAGGTGTTGTTGGCTGTTTCGGTTAATCTTGTGGGGGCCGCTGAACCATCGGTAGGCGCGTAGTAAACATCGGCCGCAGGTCCGGTTCGGAACCAGGTCCAAGCGACCCATTTGCCGTCGCACGACACCTTTGGTGTGCGTATGAGAGGCAGGTTTAACATCTCATTAAGCATTTGATCAGGATTCATGGAAGCCTCTCAACAGAAATGTCGTGTGTTATGAGAATCAAAAGTGAACATTGTACATCTTAGGCTAAATCATCGATGGTTGAGCGTACTTTGGAGTCCAGAAGCTCTGCTTCTGGGCGCAAGCGAAGCTTGCAATTTCCGAAGACGCGAGAGTGCATGTTGACAATATTCTGTGGAGGATTGCAAGGCATCCAGAAGCTTCGCTTCTGAGCGCAAGCAGAGCTTGCGCACTCCAGATTCCCATCATACAGCAGAGATTCTTATTAGAATCGAGAAGAGCATGATCTTCTTAAGCAGGATGCGCAGCTTTCATATATCTTCGATGATCATTTGCCTCCCAAGTTTGAATCATTCAGGATGCGTCTTATCAGGGCTGAATCGTATAAACTCTACCGGATCCCTGTCCATAGACCTCCGGGAAATACACCGCCCAAGCGCGCGTAGGGAGGACACGGTATTCACCGGGCAAAACCGCACGGGTCAAATAGGTGTATTGGTATGTGCCTGCGGGCAGGTAATCTGCGAAGAGTCTCAATCGATCATCGCCGAAGGATACCCTCGTGAACCACCACCCTCCCCAACCACCGCGCAGCAAATCGGCTTGAGCTAGCTGAACCGGAGCCCCTCCGGTTGGTGTGGTGAGCAATTGGGTATCGATGGGTTCCATTCCGGCAGGGTAGGGATCCTCTATCACCAGATAATACTGGTCGGAGGGGACGATCAGGGTCACACGGGTGAGCAGATCCTCGCCAATGACAGCCGATGGTGCTAGAGGACACGGATCTTCAATACCGCCGCAGAAGCCATCGTAATGGAAGTATTCGCGTTGGACAGTAAGACCGCGCGAACTTTCTTGTATCTCCTCAATAGGTCGGTAGACCGTTAGATGAGCGGTGTAGTACAACGCACCGTCCCCAGGACCACGACTGACGGATAACTGATTAGGTTGATCAGCGATCAGTTCGCTGATCGGGGTTTCTAATTCGACGGAGGAGAATAGCGCGCCGGGTGCTGCTGTCCCCGAAGCCAAAATTTGCCCATTGAGCATGAGGCTGTAATCGTAGTTTGCCTCCAGACTGTCGCTTGCCTTCAGCCAATCTGTCAGCGCGAGGATGGCCCAAGCGGTTTCGTGGGTTGATGACCAGGCGCCGTCCCGCTCTCTTGCGGCGACAAGCCAGCGCACTGCACCCGGGATGAGCGTGTTGTCACCATCCAGCGCGATCAGTGTCTGGAGCACATGTGCGGTTGTACGGACGGAGCTGCCCATGTTCCACCTGTCGATCGTCTCATCCTCCCAATGTGCGCCGGTCGCGGAACGTACTGAGGTGGCTTCGAGATCGGAAAGCAGAGGCGGGATGAGCTCGTCTCCAGGAGAAAGCAACCCTAGTGTTTGAGCAAGCAGCGCCCTGGCCCACAGGTTGAGCTCTCCACGCTCAGAGGCCATCTGGCGCGCCGTCGCCAGGTCGCCTTCATCAGCGACGGCTAACGCATAGAGTATGAAGGCTTGACGATTCATCGCCGACGGATCCTTGAGCATAGAGTGTGGGACGATGCCAGCCAACAGATAGTTAACAGCGGTGTCGATCATCTGCTCACTGACTTCCACGCCAGCATCGCGTGCGACCGCCAGGCTGTATAAAACATAGGCAGTCAGGTAGGGGTTTGAGGGGCTTTCACTCCACCATCCCCAACCACCATCGCTCCCCTGGCGGCTTCGCAGGATCTGCAAACTGTCTTCGAGGGTGCGCCTTAGACGGCTCTGCAGCGATGGGTCGTCAAGGTTAAGCTCTTGCAAGGCGCGGTAAGCTGCCAAGTTGGGTAAAAAGCGCGACACCACCGCTTCGATGGATAGGTATTCTGGGTTCTCTAAGAGATCCAAGGCCGTGTTTAATGCCGAGCCCAAGGACGGATCGAGGGTGGTCATCAGCTCACCTTGCGTGGCGTCGTAGCGTCGAGGCAGGTTGATAGCCTCCAGGCGTTCGCCAGAGGTTTCCAGGATTCCGGCAGTTGCGACGGTATCCGGAGCGCTGTAGCGCAGAACGGGTAGCGCTCCGTTCACAGCCGAACCCACCGTGGGTTTGGACGCGTCCCTCAATCCACCTCCGGCGACATGGAAGGTCAGATCCACGAATTCGACATCTTGTATGATCAAGCTCCATTCGAATCGCATCTGCCCCTGGGCAGGTACGGTGGCAGCGTGAGATGGCGAGCTCGTGATCTCGGCGCCGTTCGCTACCAACTGGGTCTCCACCGTCAGCTCATTTGGCGTGTTGTTATGGACAACCGCGGCGACGCTCGCAGCGTCACCAGCGGTAAAGAAGCGAGGCGTTACGGGGCGGATCAGCAAGTCTTTGGTCGAGACCAGATCTACAGTCGTACTTCCGACCAATGTGTCCTGAGTCACGCCACGGGTGTCCATACGCCAGGTGGTCAGGCTATCGGGTAATGTCAGATTGACCTGGGCTTGACCAAGAGCATCGGTCACAACTGATGCATTCCAATACGCGGTATCGGGGAATTCGCGTCTCACCTCATAAATGCCCATTTCACCCCCACCGCCTCCCATACCATCTGTTGGGAGTCTTTCTCGTATGCCTTCTCCGCTTATTGCCAGGGAAGCACCGCTGCGCACGCGCAGAGGCTGGCGACTATAGAATGCCTCGAAGGGGCTTGGGCTGTTAGGATCCGTGAGCGAGAGAACTGCCAGATCGGCCAAAGCGAAGGAGAACTCAGCTTGAACCGGGTGTCCTTGCGCGTCAAGAGCTTCTAATTGGTAGGTGATGTCCTCACCGGGACCGGCCTGTGCTCGATCGGGTGTGAGCGTGACCTGCAGCTCCAGAGCATCGGCAGCTACGGGAAGCTCGATCATTCCCACGGCCAAAGAAGCCGGGTCGCCATCGACCATTGGGCGGATGAGGGTGACCGTCAGGAAGACATTTGGAGCGTAGAGATCCCTGATCGGAACCTCAATCATGGAATCGGCGCCTTCGATTTGGATCACCTGGTGCGTGAGCACTTCTCCTCTTTCGATGGTGACCAAGGCCGTAGATGCCTCCTGGAAAGGTGATGGTACGAGGATCCTGGCAACATCACCTGGCTGGTACGATTCGCGATCGGGCACCAAGGCTATCCGACCGGCAGGCGGCTGTCGCCATAGACCGACACCCTGGCCGGACACCCATATCGTTAGCCGCCCCACAGTTTGGCGACCTGCGGGATCCGTTCCTGTTGTGCTCACCTGGTAGGTGCCACCCTTCTCGGGGACGAAGCTAAAGAGGAAGGACCCGTCTTCACCTGTGGGGTGAGAGATCTGATTGACTAAGGCAGCGTCCGATACCCATGTGATCAGCCCCTCGTCATCCACGACTTGCCGCCAGGTCAACCGCTCAACACGAATGTCGGCTTCCTGTCCAGGGACCGGATCCCCGGCCCAATCGACGGATTTGAGGTTTACCATCGCGGTCTCGCCAGCGCGTAATGCATAGCGCTCCGGTGAGAGAGTCAGATAAACGGTGGCTGGATGCAGATCGACCGTCGTGCGACCGGTCACCGGGAAACCACTGCTGTCGGTTATCGTGGCCTCGATCGTCATCCGAGCCGGACGGCCCTTTTCCAAGGTTGTAGGTAGGGTGATGAGAAGTTCACCGTCGGAGTCCGTTACGCCGTCGCCGTTAGCTGAACTCTCAAAGCTGGTGAACATTTGTGGCCCGAGGGCGAGGTCGAACCAGTTGATGGGCCTTAGAAGTCCCGGAGGGTAGAAGGGGTCAAACCAGGCAACCCAATGGACATCCGCCTCAGCCACTGGACCGCCGAAGAAATACTCGGCGCGGATTGTGGCGGTCAACGGATCTCCGCTGGCAACTTGTGAGGCGGAGGGCTCAACGGCCACTGTGAATTCGGGCTTGCGGTATGCAGCGACGTCAAAGAAAACGGACCCGTCATCCGTTTCTATGGAGTAGGTTCCCAAATCAGCACCTTCACTGAGTGTGAACTCACCGTGGAAGGTGCCAAATTCTGACAACGAAGCCGTCTGGGATTGGACAATCTCGTTTCTTTCATCTTGCAGGTTGACATTTACGCTTGTCATATCGGGGAGCAGGTACCGGGCTTCGGATGTCTGACGATGAACTCCACGGAAATGGACGGTTTGACCCGGTCGATAAATTGGGCGATCGGTGTAGAGATAGGTCTCGTGGTCGGGTTGGATCATGTCGAGCCAGAGTCCATAGAAGTAGGGTTGAATGCCGTCAGCCCACGTGTTGGCGGTCAAGCCGAACAAATCCTCTCCCGCTGAACCGCTGAGGGCGAAAAAGCGTGTGTAGGGATCGTCTCCCAATGGGTTGGAAAGCATGATCACGCCGTTGCTATCGGTCACGCCGCGGCCGATTTCACCTCCCAACTGGTTAAGTAATTGAACACTGTGGTTGGCGAGCGGTTGACCATCAGACAAGTCAACGGCCCAAATGAAGGTCGTCTCGGTTGTCGATTTGACCACCAATTCAACTTGGCGTATGAGCAACAATTGGAGCTGAGGTTCCCGATCATCGTTGGGGATGTCGAGGGAAAGCAGGTAAGTACCGGAGGGCAAATGAGTGTTATACAAAGGGATCTTTGCCCACTCGGTCTTGTTGACTTCTCCCGTCACATACTCAGACCACCCGCGCAGGAACTCGCCTCGCGGCGTGGCACGGTAGAGGCCGGATTGGATCAACTCAAGGAATTGATCCATGGTTAGCCGGTATAGCTCGAGATCGAGACGGTAGGTGTTACGATGGGCCACCTCGATCTGCTGCGGGCCATCGGTTGTCAGTGCGATGGCCGAGCCGTAGCGGTTGAAGTGAGCATTGGGCGGGAGTTGCTCAGTGCTGAAGTTGAGGATGAAATCACCTGGCAAAGCTGTGCCGTAGGGATCGAGGGCACCCTGGCTTAAGCTCAATTGGTACCAGACAGAGGGTTGGTAATCGCCATAGATCACGAGTGTGTTTTCGCTTGAGCGCCAATAGGTACCCAGATTCTCGACTTGGGGTGTGATCTGAAGTGATGTTAGCAGGCTGGCTTGATCCATCGGCGCGTTAAAGCGTATATCGATGCTGGTGTAAGTGGGCTTGACACTGCCTTCCCTTGGCGATGTATCGATGATTCCTGGGAGGGGAACAGTGACGAAAGAGCTCTGAAATGTCGTAGTTAATCTCGATCCACCCACGCTGCGGGCGCTGGAGGCCAGACGAACATCGTAGCTCAGGTTGTAATCCAACCAAACGCTTGGCGTGAAGGTGAATTGGCTATTGTCCTCGTTCCATTCGGTCGTTCCTGGAATCCGCACCTGATCACGGCCTGTTAACGTGAACGCATCTTCCACGCTGGTGGTGTCCATTACCTGGTTGAAGGTGAGGGTAATCGGACTCTCACGGGCGACGCCATAGTCTAGTGACCTCGGAGTAATAGCTTCAACCTCAGGGTAGGCCGTGGTAAAGGTCCACGCGTAGGTATCAGGGAGGACACCTCCAGTGAGGTCGGTGAGACCGGATTCGATTCTCGCGTTGTAGGTGATGCCTCCAGGGAGTTGGGGCTCCGGTCGGAAGAGGAAGATGCTGGTGTCGATCCATTCGCCTTCTCCGGATACCGCTGGTTCGAGGGTTAACGGCACGGGAAAATCACCCTCAAATTCGAGGGGGACGACAGGTCGGTTGAAGACGACCGTGATCGGGCTGCCTGGGTTGACATCGACCGATTCTGGATCAGGCAAGACCTGGGTCACTTGGAGATTCTCTACCGTATGGATGTCGATCAAGATAGGCTCGGTCAATGCCAAACCGACCGTTGATCGTGCGTCGGTATCAACGCTAATCAGATAATCGGTCGCGTATCGGAGTGGTTCTGAGGGCTGCACGCGAAGGGTTCGTTCATCCAACCACTCAAGATAGGTTTCGATTGGCGGGTCAACTTTAAAAGCCGTTGCCACGGATGGCGCATCCATCGCTTGATCGAAGAAGAGTGTGATCGCACTTTGTAAGGGAAATTCGACGCCTGGAGGAGGATAGGATTCAACCAGAGTCGGGGGCAGGGGTGGTAAAGGCGTTGGGCTGGGAACGATCTCGGTTTCGACAAGTCCTTCATCGGTGTCCGGGGGTGTCGATAGCCCTGGAAGAGAACAAGCGAGCGTGGCGATGAGAAGCAAACTGATGGGCAAGAGAAGGTTGCCTTTTGACATAACCCCTCCGCTTGGGTCACTTACACAATTCAGAGTCTCATGATGATTGGCGACAATGACACGATTATACTGCGCTTCAAAAGCCTTGGTATGATCCCAGAGTAACATCTCCTCACAGGGTAGGAGCCAATCTCCCTCTCCCTGAAAGGGAGAGGGCTGAGGTGAGGGTGAATGATAGGTTAGATTGGGTCAAGGATAGATCCGTTTTGGAGTGCGAAAGCTCTGCTTGCGCCCCCTTCAACAGGCTCAGGACGTGGTAAAAGCTGAGCTTTTGGACTCTATAATCAACAACTCAGATGTTGCTTAAATGAGGGTGAATGTGGTTAGTTAATTGCCCCTCACCCTGACCCTCTCCTCACGGCTGAGATGGGAAGCTTCCTCTCCCTTTCAGGGAGAGGGCTGGGGTGAGGGTGGAATGTCTTACAGGTTCAGTTCCCCTCATCCCAACTCTCTCCCCACAGGGGAGAGGGAATTGCCCTCTCCCTTTTACGTACACCGGAATGATGAATAATACCTTGAAATTGGCGCTGGGACGGCGTGCGATCATGCCTGGTACATCACCTTAATCATAGAGGGAAAACTCGAGCGCACGCTATCGTCAATGATCAGCTTATCAAGGGAGTTCTGGTTGTTGGAAGGTCAACAGCCAAGAACCGGGGAACAACTCGTCTCCATCCCCAAAGCAATCTTCTGCCGTTAAACCGGTAATCGGCGATTCCGATTTCACAACTTGTACGGTGTAGATCACACCCTCGGTCATGGCGAAATCCCCATACCCCAAACCAAGTTCGGGTTTGAGCCCGGTGAAAAAGTGATCTTGGCCGGTATCCCATACCACCAGGATTTCAACACCGGGCACCGCTCTTCCAGCCGCGTCGATGACAACCACTTGGATCAGAGGAGCGTACAGATCTGGATCGCATACCTTTTCTTGGTCCAACAGTTCAAATGGGGCACCGGGCGTGGGTGATGGTGTTCTTGTGGGCGGTGGGGGCGGTGTCCGAGTTAGCGTCGGGGTAGTTTTTATGGGAGAGGGTGAGACGACTTTCGTTTGAGACGAGACAGAAGCCATAGGGGTTGGACGATCCCCAAGGGCAGCGGCCATGAGAGCGATAGCTCGGGTCTCCGATTGGGGACGACCCATCGCCAATCTCTTTTGAGCCAGTTGGCTGAAGGTGATGGCAGGGTTGGGCTCCTGAAATATGGCGATGCGAGCTTCGGCGCGGGGTAGATCACCGCTGTAAGCATAAGCAGAAGCGATCAACGCCAGGTAGTCTGCTTTAAAATCGTCTCGCATAGAGGCTGGTGAGGTTTCTACAAATTCGACCGGGTTGATAACCCAGCTGTAATAGAGACCGATTGCCAAACCGATCACCAAACCCATCAGGATGGGCAACCAATCTTCGCGTTTCATGGTCCGCCGATCTCCGGTGAGGGTGGAATCGATCGCAGTTGGATCGCCAATCGGTTGAGCGTTTCCAGGTCTGGGCGGCTGAAGTTTTGTTTCACAGCGTAATCAATGGCTTCGACCACGATGTCGACAGGTGGCTGTGGGCCCAGGGCGGCCAATCGGATTTGAGCCAGGTCAAGATCACCATCACCAGCGTAAGCTTCAGCGACCATTAGTACATAGTCGGCGCGGTAATCTTCGCGCAGCGTGTCAGGCGCGGTGTCCACATACTCGACAGGACGAAGGACCCAGCCATAGATCAGACCTACTATGAGGCCGATGATCAGACCGGCAATGAGGCGAAAGGTTGTTGAACTCATGTGCTGACGACCCTAGGTGCCTGCGGCATTGTGCCACAGACATTAGTCAACCGCAATAGACGAGAGATTGTTGAAAAACCATTGTCGCAATGACATCACGTGGTATAGGGTATTCTCGCTGTCCACGGGCATGGCTTTTAAGATAGCCCCCTGACTGTATATACATTATCAGCAAAGTGTATCAAATCATTTTTCATCACTCTCATAGACGTGTACGACCCCGGTAGAATCTCTTAAGACCGGGGTCGCCTATGCTATAATCGCTGGTGCCGAAGGTGGGAATCGAACCCACACTCCCGAAGGAACGCGATTTTGAGTCGCGCGCGTCTGCCAGTTCCGCCACTTCGGCGTATGGCAAGTATAGTCAAACGCTCGCGGGCGGTCAAGTTTTCCTCTCGTTCGTAGATAGCGGGAGCGCTTTTTATATACCATGCATCTAGGAATCATTGGTCTGCCACGATCTGGGAAAACCACGCTCTTCAACGTTCTTACTGGGGAGAATGCGCCTGTAGGCCCGTTGGCTAGCAGGGGGCTTTATGAGGTCCAAACTGCAGTGGTCGAGATTCCAGATTCGCGCCTCGACGCGCTGAGTGAACTCCTTAAACCCCGTAAAACGACCTATGCTAAGGTGACTTTTTCCGATATCGGCGGCCTTCAGGTGGGTAGCGGTCGTGGGGGATTACCAGGCCCACTCATGAACCAATTGGAACAAATGGACGCCTTGTTGCATGTGGTTCGAGTCTTCCATGAGCCGACTGCTCCCCATACCCTCGACACGATAGACCCGGCTCGAGATCACATGGCCCTGGAGACCGAACTCCTGCTGCATGACATGTTGACGGTTGAGCGTCGTCTGCAGCGTCTGGCGGAAGAACGCCAGAAGGGTGCTCGAGATCGTGGGTTGATCGATCGAGAGATTGCCCTTTTTGAGCAACTTGCTGCGAGCTTGGATGGCGAGCGCCCCTTACGAACTCTCGATTTCACGATCGAAGAAGTACAAATGGTGTCCGGTTTCAGCCTGCTTACGTTTAAACCAGTGTTGGTGGTGATTAACCTTGGGGAAGGCGAGGAGGCTCCAGATTTAGAACTATCGGATGGCGTGCAATCACTTAGCCTCCTGGGAAAACTAGAAATGGAAATCGCTCAATTATCACCGGTCGAAGCGCAAGCCTTTCTCGCTGAGTACGGTATCGAGCAGCCTGGAAGAGAGAGGATCATCCACTCCTGCTGTGATCTGCTCGGCTTCCTTTCCTTTTTCACCTTCAATGAACAAGAGGGACGTGCTTGGACTTTACGCCAAGGCAGCAGCGCGCTTGAAGCTGCTGAAACCATCCACTCAGATTTGGCCCGCGGTTTCATCAAAGCCGAGGCGATCGCCTGGGACGAGCTGATCGCCCTTGGTGGCTTAGCCGAAGCACGGGCACGAGGCAAGTTAAGGCTCGAGGGCAAGGATTATAAGGTAGCGGACGGGGAATTGATTTATATTCGGTTTAGTGTTTAGCGACTCGAGTGAGGATCTGATGTACTTGTAAATTGGGATCAGGGATTGGGGATCAGGGATCAGGAAGCAGGCATTCCTTTTCCCCGATCCCTAATCCCTGACCCCTGATCCCTTATCACCAAGGAGAAAGCAATGACAACCGCAAAGTACAAACAAGAAAAATGGAGTTTGGAGGACCTGTTCACAGATATTGATTCGTCTGATATGAAAGAGACCCGCGAGAGACTTGAGGGTATTGTCCAGAACATTGAGGGCGTACGCGACAAGCTTACGCCTGATATGGCCGAGGGGGAATTCGTCAAGATCCTTGACGCCCTCGATCAGGCGACGCGACTCGTTAGCCGTCTGTATGGGTATGGACTTCTTCGCTTCTCCGGGGATACGCAGGATCAGAAAGCACAAACCTACTTTGGCCAAGTGCAGCAACTTCTGGCCGAATACGAGAATCGAACCCTATTTTTCACGTTATGGTGGAAGAGCTTGGATGACGAGCAAGCTGAGCGACTCATGTCTGCTTCTGGTGACTATCAGTACTGGTTGGAGGCGGTCCGCCTTGAGAAGCCTTACACCCTCTCCGAACCAGAGGAGAAGGTAATCAATATAAAGAACGTTAATGGCCCGAAGGCACTTTACAATCTTTACGAATCGATTACCAATCGCTATACATTCAATATGGAAGTCGACGGTGAGGTAAAGGAACTCACGCGAGGTGAACTTTCCGTCTATTTTTTCAATGCCGATCCTGATCTCCGAGCAGCAGCCTATAAAGAGTTGTTTCGCGTCTATGATCAGGATGCAACTGTACTAGGTCAGATTTACCAGTACCTATTGCGTGATTGGCATAGCGAACACCTTGGCTTAAGAGGCTACACTTCGCCGATAGCAGTGCGAAATCTGTCTAATGATGTGCCGGACGAGGTTGTCGACGGCCTGCTCAAAGTCTGCCGTGCGAACGCACCTCTCTTCCAACGTTACTTTCAATTGAAGGCGCGCTGGCTGGGAATCGATCAGTTGAGGCGTTATGACATCTATGCCACTGTGGTGAAGACTAAAAAAACCTATGACTATTACGATGCTGCCCAGATGGTACTTGCTAGCCTCCACCAGTTTGATCCGAGTGTAGAGAAGATGGCAAAGCGAGTTTTTGATGAGCATCACTTGGATGGAGAAATTCGCAAGGGCAAACAAGGTGGCGCCTACTCTCTCACAATCGAACCTGGCCTGACACCCTGGATTAAGCAATCATACCAGGGACAATTAAACGATCTAGCTACCATGGCTCACGAGCTTGGCCACGCCATCCACTCCATGCTCGCTGAGCATCACACAGCACTAACTCAGGGCCCGAGTCTGCCTCTTGCCGAGACGGCTTCGACCTTCTGCGAGATGCTTCTGACAGATTATTTATTGGACCAAGATCCCGACCCGGAAGTGCAGCGCGATCTGCTTTTCAAACAGATGGACGATGCCTATGCTACCATCATGCGTCAGGCTTACTTTGCGATTTTCGAGCGCTCGGCGCATAAGAAGGTGCATGAAGGAGCCTCAGTGGATGATCTGTCTCAGGTCTACTTTGAGGATCTGCAAGAGCAGTTTGGGGATTCGCTTGATCTCACCGACGATTTTCGACAGGAGTGGATCGCGATCCCCCACTTCTTTGATCGACCATTTTACGTCTACGCATATGCCTTCGGACAGTTGTTGGTACTTTCGCTTTACCAGCAATATCTCCAGGAAGGCGAGAGTTTCAAGCCGCGATACTTGGAAATCTTGGCGGCAGGCGGCTCCGATTCACCGGTACGCATCCTTGATCGAGCAGGAATCAACATCCGCTCCGCTGATTTCTGGCAGGGGGGCTTTGACGTCCTGGGGAAGGCTCTCGAGCGGCTTGAGGCGATCGAGATCGTCACATAGTCGAGCTGGAATCCAGACTTCCGGAGTCTGGAAGGCTCCGGAAGTCTGATGTTCGTTCGGCCTATCGAGTTGATATATAATGAGAGAACCGATGAGGTCGGGCCTCGCAGTCCCCATTGTTTCGACAAATTTGTGTGACCTCGGAGGTTCCCACCTGTGCGATATGTGTTAGGAGCAAGGGATGATCTATAGGCTCCTGAAGCGGCGAGATATTTCTTCGCATTGGAAACACGCCGGGCGCTGGTTTTTCACTGCCTCGAGCTCCCACCTTTCATTCCCCATACTATTGCTGATTACGATCACCACGCTCCTTGTCGCCCTCATCCTTCCCCTGAGTACTGTCGAGGCGCAGACACCAGCCGGTTATTCCGAGTATTACATCCCCGGCGGGACGGAACAGTTGTGGAATATTTATGTCGATTTGGATAACGATCCCGTTTTGCAAGCGGCGCAAGGCATGCATGCCGTCATCGCCGTTACAGCAACTTTGGATGATACAAAAGTCTATTATGATCACTGGGAGGACACCTACGATTTTGATCCTGCTGACCCAGAGGTCACGGCGGATCAGATCGTTACGCTTAACCAAGGACAGGTTGCAGAATTTGAAAGCAATAACATTCCTGTGCCACGCGGTACGTCTACATACTATGATGGTCGTGATCGTATTTATGTGGCCGGCGGTCCGGTTACAGTTACTCGAGCGAGCTGGCCTGAATCGATCGGTACAGTCTTTTCCCTAGCGTGGGAGATCTACCCCACCAAACCGTTCCTGACCAATTACACCATCCCAGTAGGTCAGGATTTAGCTGGTGCGCCGTATAACTACGATGACTTCGATCGTGTTTACGTCATTGTTCAATCGACCACCAACGGGAACAATGTCCAGATCGATGATCCCACCATACCCGGTATCGAATTAAGCACGACGCTTAACCAGGGTGGCGTAGACGAGTTGTATAGCATCAACCATGGGACTACGGTTGCCGCCGATGATCCGGTCCAGGTGCAGTTCATCGTCGGTCAAGCTCAAACTGGCAACGCATCGGAAGTGCGCGGTTTCAGCGCCGTTCCCGATAGTCTATGGGACACGGAATATTACAATCCTGTCAGCGGTGCCAGCGCGGGGAATGTCGATCTTTATCTCTATAACCCGAACGCCTCAACGATCTCAATCAACTATCAGGACGCTGGTAGCTCGGGTAGTTTTACCGTGGATCCTGGTATCACTCGTTCCTATTCGGACGGTACCGGTCATTTGGTGCCGCTGAATTCAGGGGCGTATCTGCAATCTGCAAACGCCTTCTGGGGCATCGGTTCTGGAGACACGGAATCGCCCAACTATGATTGGGGCTTCAGCCTGGTTCCTGCCTGGGCATTGGAGGACCATTACTTCTTAGGCTGGGCTCCCGGCACATCAGAAGCGGTACCTGGAAGCAACGGCTCGCCCGTTTACATCACACCGCTGCAGGACGAAACCACCGTCTACATCGACTACAGTCCTACCGACGGCACGCCCAATGTTACATACACGTTGAACCGCCTCCAATCCCAGAAGGTTTTCGACCCTGACAACGAGAACACCGGCATGCATATCTGGGCCACCGGCATCATCGCTGTAGCTTGGGGTGAGGACCCAGATACCGCCAGCACCGGAACTCCCTACCTCGACCTAGGTTACTCGACCCTCCCCCTACCAGAGGACTGGATGGACGTGGTCCTGGGGATCGACAAGACAGCCGATCCAACGAGCCTGCCGCCAGGCCCGGGTCAGGTTTCCACATTTACCATTGTCGTTTCTACCTTTAACTTCCCGGTGAGTGCTGTCGATGTCATCGATACCCTACCTCCAGGATGGGACTACGTGTCAGGCAGCACAACCATTACCTTGCCGGACAGTACCGTCATCAGTGGGGCAGCAGCGGACCCGATCGTCTCGTTGCCAGACCTGACCTGGGATCTGGACCAGGACATGGGGATCAATGAGACCCTGACGATCGTTTTCGATGGCGTTACCACAGCGGCTGTTTCCTCTGGGTATAACCAAAATGATTCCCAGGCTATAGGCACCCGTTTGGGAGGCGCGCAGGTCTTCACACCCATCGACAGCGCTTTTGTCTACATCTCTGCCCTGACCATCGATAAGGACACCAGCACGCCTGCTGTTGAACCGGGCGGCGTGGCTACATACACGATCAGAATCGTCAATGGCACCGATGGGACCATAACCAATGTGACCGTTACGGACGATCTTCCGCCTGATTTCAGCTACGACAGTGGGAGCATTACAGAAGTTAACGCAACGCGCACCGGTATCACCGATCCGGGTTTTGGCGACACCTCCCTTGCATGGGGAACCTGGGATATCAATGCGAGCGGTAGCGTTACCATCACCTTCGACGTGAACGTGGACGCTGGCGCCACGCCAGGGACCTATGACAACACCGCCTCCGCCGACAGCACACAGACGGGCCTCATTGATGATAATGGCATTTTGGCGCAAGACCCTGATACGCCGCCAGACGAGGACCCGGAGGACGACGAGGATGTGACCATTACCGACATCCCGTCCTCGATCCTCGTGACCAAGACGGCGAACCCGACGAGCTTACCCGAGCCGGGCGGAAACGTGGACTTCACCGTGCGGGTGGACAACACCAGTGCGGTGGACACGGTGACGATCAGCAGCCTGATCGATGATATTCATGGGGATCTGAATGGTCAGGGCAACTGCACGGTACCGCAGGTGATCGCTGTTGGTGGTTTCTATGAGTGTACCTTCACCGCCAGCGTGAACGGATCGCCGGGCTATATCGAGACGGATACCGTCACTGCTTCCGGGACGGACGATGATGGGGTTCCGGTGAGCGATGACGACGACGCCACGGTGACCATCACCGACGTGCCATCCTCGATCCTGGTGACGAAGACAGCGAACCCGACGAGCTTGCCTGAGCCAGGTGGAAACGTGGATTTCACCGTGCGGGTAGACAACACCAGTGCGGTGGACACGGTGACGATCAGCAGCCTGATCGATGATATCCATGGGGATCTGAACGGCCAAGGCAATTGCACAGTACCGCAGGTGATCGCTGTTGGTGGTTTCTATGAGTGTACCTTCACCGCCAGCGTGAACGGATCGCCGGGCTATATTGAGACGGACACCGTCACTGCTTCCGGGACGGACGATGATGGGGTTCCGTTGAGCGATGACGATGACGCCACGGTGACGATCACCGATGTGGCTTCGTCGATTTTGGTGACGAAGACTGCGAACCCGACGAGCTTGCCCGCACCTGGTGGAACGGTGAACTTCACCGTACGGATAGATAATATCAGTGCGGTGGACACGGTGACGATCAGCAGCCTGATCGATGATATCCATGGGGATCTGAACGGCCAAGGCAACTGCACGGTACCGCAGGTGATCGCTGTTGGTGGTTTCTATGAATGTACCTTTAGTGCGAGCGTAACCGGTGTTGCAGGCGATACAGAGACGGACACCGCTACAGCCTCTGGCACCGATGATGACGGGGTTTCAGTAAGCGATGACGACTACGCTACGGTGACCATCGTCGATGTCAGCAAGTCCTTGGTTGATACCAATCAGACGTTTACAACGTCGCCGGATGTTGCGATCGGCGAAATATTAACCTATGAGATCAGTGTGGTCGTTGAACCAGGCACAATGGCCAGTATGACGCTTACGGATGTCCTTGATCGTGGACTGGTGTTTGTGACATGTGGGAGCATCACCCCTTCACCACCGACCCTGACGACCACTCGCGGCGACTTCGTCACCGTGTGTAATACACCTACTGTAAGCACAGAACCTACTGGCAGTTCCAATCCGGCCGATCAGGGAAGACGTGTCGAGTTTGACTTCGGTGACGTCGGCAATCCAACCGCGAGCGCGGGGACACTTACCGTGCGTTATTTGGCGGTTGTGCTCAACAACATCGAGAACCAGCGCGGTATCAGCCTAACCAACGATGTTGATTGGCAGTGGATTGGAGGCGCGCTCTCCTCCAGCGCTTCACCGGTAACGATCGTGGAACCTGAACTCATCTTGGTGAAGAGCGCTTCGCCCACTGTGGCGCTGCCGGGCACGACGATCACGTTCACCCTCAATCTAAATCATGACACACCGAGCGACACGAACGCGTACGATTTGATGCTGCAGGATCAGGTCCCAAGTGGCTTGACTTACGTACCAGGCTCCCTTGCTTGGACCGGTGTAGGGCTATCGCCCACTGCGCTTGATGACAGCGCTGCTCCCACGTTGTCCATCATGTGGGATTCCTTCCCATTAGGGGGGAGCAGTGAGATTCAGTACCAAGCCATATTAGGGAGCCTTCCTCCAGGAAGCACCGTCACCAATACGGCTTTTCTACAATGGACCAGCTTACCTGGGGATGTATCGACGGCTCAATCGATTTGGAATTCCCTCTCAACGGAGCGCGATTATGACCCAGGTGATCCGGTAAACGTTTACGGTCTCGGCGCGAGCGCTTCGATTCGAATCCCTCGGTTGCCAGACACGGGCTTTGCACCGGGACGTGAAACCCCGCTCGCTTCACCGCCTATGACTCCGATCTATCAGAACATGGGCGGGATGTGGCTCGATATCCCGGCCCTCAATGTTTTCGTTCCGATCGTGGGAGTCCCAATGGGTGACGATGAATGGGATCTGACGTGGCTTTGGGGGCAGGCAGGTTACTTAGAAGGGACCGCTTTTCCAACCTGGTCAGGAAACACCGCCCTGACAGCCCACGTGTATCTTCCCTCAGGAGAGCCGGGTCCTTTTGTACGGCTGGCTGACTTACGGTGGGGAAAAATCGTTGTGTTGCATGCCTATACCAGGCAATATATTTATGAAGTGCGTCAGGTGCGATATGTTCATCCGAGAGATCTGTCCGTACTGCAGCACGAGGGGTATGACTGGCTCACCTTGATCACCTGTGCTGGGTATGATCAAGTGAACGATCAGTATTTACGTCGGGTGATTGTACGGGCTGTGTTGGTGGAGATTCGATAATCAGAGAGATTATTCCCACAATACATCGTAGGGGCGCACAGTCATGCGCCCCTGCGACAAATGAAGCAAAATCCATAACGCGTAGGGGCGGTTCGCGAACCGCCCCTACCTCATTTGAGTCGAAGCCATGGGATGTGCGCTCCTACCTTATGTAGATTTCCACCCATTGGTAGGGGCTGGCCAGTCGCCCCTACGATTCGAGAAGGAAGGTATTGGCAATAAGGAATCTCGTATACTCACGGAGGCAGATCAGCGCTATTTGATTATAGGATTGAACCGGCATCCTTCAGCGTAGTAGTGGCGGAGTTACCCCGTCCCTACATGTATAAGGTAGAAGAAAAAAAATAACTCCCTGAGGGGAGCTTGTCTTGTTATGGCGGAGAGGGTGGGATTCGAACCCACGGTGGCCCGCAAGGACCACAACGGTTTTCGAGACCGCCCCGTTCGTCCACTCCGGCACCTCTCCGCGGTCGTAGCGATTATAGCGCGGCCTGTTTTAGATTTCCACTTGCTCACCCAATTCTGGGTAGTGTACCTGAGCAAACCCAGCACCAGCCAATTTTTCACTGAGAGCCTGCGCCGGTCCTGGTTCACCGTGGACCAAGAAGATACGCTGCAGGCGATCCTGCGAAGCCAACGCGTATTCGACCAGAAATTCCTGACCGCCATGCGCTGAGAGTCCGTTGATGTTTTTAACCTCGGCACGTACCCGGTGTTCCTCTCCGAAAATCTTGACCTTCTTATGACCCTCAAGCAGACGTCGTCCGAGTGTATGGGGTGCCATCCAGGAGGTGATCAGGATCGTGTTACGAGAATCATCGATGTTATTCCGTAGGTGATGCAGGATGCGACCAACTTCTGCCATGCCCGAAGCCGAGATAATTACCACCGGCCCCTTCATCTCATTGATCGCTTTGCTCTCCTCTACTGAACGTGTATAGGTCAACAAATCGAAGCCGAAGGCGGAACCATGGGGATCGGCTTCCATGAAAGCGAGCGCTTCTTCGTCAAAACATTCGGGATGCGCCCGGAAGATATCGGTCACGTTGATCGCGAGAGGGCTGTCGACAAAGACGGGGATGCGAGGGATGTCTCCGTGTTCGATCATCTGATGTAGGTAATACACCAAGGTTTGCGTACGTCCAACGGCGAAGGCCGGGATGATGACTTTGCCCCCGCGTTTCACCGTTCGGGTGACGATGGTTTGTAGGTCTTCGTAGGCCTGCTCTGGTGGGTCATGTGAACGATCACCATACGTACATTCCATGATCAAATAATCGACCCCATCTGGAAGCACTGGATCACGCATGATGGGTAATTCGGGTCTCCCGATATCTCCAGAGAACATCAAGCGAACTTTTCGTCCCCGCTCCTCCAACTCGAGGACGATTGCGGCGGACCCGAGGATGTGACCAGCTTCGACCAGCTTGGCGACGACTCCTGGCACAGGCTCGAAGGGAATCGTGTAATCTTGATGCACCAAATGCTTGGCCGCCTGTTGTGCATCCTGCATGGTGTAGAGCGGTTCGACTGGAGGCTCCCCGCGCCTTGCGCGCCGCTTGTTTACAAATTCGACATCCGCCTCCTGGATGTGGCCTGAATCGCGGGTCATGATGTCGGTCAAATGTGCCGTAGCGCGGGTGCAGTGAATCGGACCGTTATATCCTTGTTTTACCATGTTAGGCAGGTTGCCACTGTGATCAATGTGCGCGTGAGAAAGGATCACGGCATCGATGAGAGAGGGCTCAAAAGGGAAGTTAAAATTTCGGCGATAGGTCTCTTTCCGTCTCCCCTGGTATAGACCACAGTCGAGCAATAAGTTATATCCGTTCACACTGATCAGGTGACGCGACCCCGTAACAGTTTGAGCAGCTCCATGAAAGGATATCTTCATTTGACCCTCATTGCTTATGCTCTTTCAGTCCCAGAGGACTCTGAGGATATCTTGGCCATACGTCTTGAAGCGCCAGTCGAGAGGGACCATCACCTTCTGCAAGGTTTCAGCGTCATGGGGTGCAGATTGAGCGATAGCAAAGAGAACTTCGCGCGGCATGATGATGTCCGATTCTACTTTGCGTTTGCGAGCGATGTCTTTCCTCCACGTCCGCAAGGCTTCATAACGGACACGAACGATCTCATCTATGGGTTTGTGACCTGGACGGCGGGGAATGGGTGCTCGTTGACCACGCTTAACAGCCGCGAGGATGCCTTTTTCATGACGTCGAATTTGACCAGGCGACATGCCTGGCAAGCTCTGGAGTGCACCTGAGCCTTTCGGGGACGCTTCAGCAATGGCGAACAGTGTCTTGTCCCCCAGGACTTTGAATGGTGGTCGATCGAGGTGTCGTGCCTGCGAATCTCGATACAGGTAGAGTTCACGCAGGATGGCGATCTGCCTCGGCGTGAGTGATTTCGTGTTTGAGATGCGCCAGTATCCCTCTGGGTCAAAACCGTTCTCGTGCGGGTCCACATCGGCCAATCGCTCACAGACCTCAAGGGCTTCTTCCCACCGCCCAACCGCATGCAAGGCATCATCGAGACGATCACGGAGTGGGAGCAGATAGTGGGTATCCAAACGAGCATAATCGAGAAGTGCAGGGGGGAGCGGACGTTTCCCCCAGTTCGCGCGTTGGTAGCGTTTACTGATCTGGATGTCGAATTCTTCGGCCAACACATCCTGCAATCCGCTCCGCTTCCTGCCGAGCGTGCGGATCGCCACTCTCGTATCGAACAGGCTAGAGAAGTTAAAACCGAAGTCGCGCTTGAGGCACATGATATCGTACTCTGCGCCGTGGAAGACCTTCTCGGTTTTCGGGCTAGCGAAAAGGGTGTCGAGTCGACCTATATCCGACAACGACAGAGGATCGATGAGGTAATCATACCCGGGAGTTGAAAATTGGATCAAGCAAACTTGTTCTCTATAGGCATGCAGACTGTTTGACTCGGTATCGACAGCTAAACGTGGTTGGGCGTGAAGCGTATCCACCAAATCTTGAAATTCATTGTCCTCCTGAATCAATTTTGGCGGTGGGAGTGTTGATGGATGCATGGGGCAATTATACCTGCCACTTCGTCCTTGTGGGTAAGCTCGATAAGCCTGACATGGCGAGGATTCAACCTGGCGGTTATCCGTCGGTCGAGATGCTCAAGCCCAGGGCGATGCTGTGGGACAACCCAACCGTAGGGGTAGGATTACCCTGCCCCAATAAGAAGTGAAGCACAATCTACAACGTTGTAGGGGTGGTTCGCGAACCGTCCCTACATCATTTGAAAAGGAGCCAGGGGATACGCGCTATCTTTCCCGAGCGAAGAACCTTTTCATGAGATTGCGTGTGGAAAGGTGATAAAATCCGTGCTGCTAAGCTGGAATGTAGTCGTTGCGGGGAAGTGTTTGGAGGTCGTTGAATGAGCGATATCGAACTTGCCGATGTGGGCACAGGTTTTGGTGGGCGGAGGAAGCTGCTCATTGGGGGTTTTTTAATCGTCGTGGCCGTGATCTATCTGATCATCTCCTCTACCCAGACCGCTGCCCAATATTATCTTACCGTCGAGGAACTGATCGCCAAGGGTGAATCAGCTGTAGACCGAGACATAAAGGTCTCAGGTGCCGTAGAGGGTGATACGATCGAATATGATGCCAAGTCGTTGGAGCTTCGTTTCACCATTGTGAATGTCCCCGGAGATCTGGACGAAATTGAACGTGCGGGTGGCCTGGCGAAGGTTCTACACCGGGCGGTGTCCGATCCGAGCGAACCGCGCTTGGATGTCTTGTATGTCGGTCCGATGCCTGATTTGTTACGCCACGAAGCCCAGGCGATCCTCACCGGTCGCATGGGTACAGACGGCGTGTTCCAGGCTAATGAATTGCTTCTCAAGTGCCCTACGCGTTATGAGGAGGAGATCCCCCTGCAATCGGAGGAGGGCTGATCCCTAAATCCGTCTGTGTGAGAGAAAGCGGAATTTCGATAAGTGCATCGATCGATCGTCGTTAGAAGGGCTTTATCGGAAGAGGTTGAAGAATTACTAGCAAAAAGGTAGACCAAGTTTCGAAGTCAGAGACGAAGGAAGAGGTAGGTGGAAGGGACTGTCCTTGAACCTTCGTCTTGTGATGGGAGCTTACTGAGTTGATTGCGAACGTAGGATATTTTTCGCTGGTCTTGGCGTTTTTGGTGGCTCTCTACGGCGCTAGCGCTGCCGCATACGGTGAGCGGCATGGAAGATTGCGATATATTGAGAGCGCCCGTCATGCGATGTTGCTTACCTGGCCTCTGGTGACCATCTCGGCGCTGGCGATCATCTGGCTCCTCATCAGTGGCCAATATCAGATCCGTTATGTAGCTTCGGTGACGAGCAACAGCATGCCGGCGTATTTAAAGGTGACTGCACTTTGGGGCGGGCAAGCCGGTTCGTTGGTCTTCTGGTCGTGGCTCATGGCCGCTTTTGCCAGTGCGGTGGGTCTACGGAAATGGCAACGTGACCGGGAGCTGCTGCCATGGGTCATAGTGGTGACGATGGTCACCCTGGCTTTCTTCCTTGGTCTGGTGATCTTAGTTGAGAACCCATTTACTCGCTTGTGGTTGACACCGGATGGTCAGCAAGCAATTGCTCTCTTCCAACCTAGAGGGGCAACACCGTTGATCCCCTCAGATGGTCAGGGACTCAACCCACTGTTGCGTCACCCGGGGATGATCATCCACCCACCCACGCTTTATTTAGGGTTTGTCTCTTTTGTGGTTCCCTACGCGTTTGCCATTGCGGCTTTGGTCACCGAACGGACCGACGACCGTTGGATTCGTATCACACGCCGTTGGACATTGATCGCCTGGTTGTTTCTCTCGCTCGGATTGATCCTGGGCGGTCGTTGGGCCTACGATGTGCTTGGTTGGGGTGGCTATTGGGGATGGGATCCGGTAGAGATCGCAGCGCTCTTACCTTGGATTACAGGGACAGCCTTCCTGCATTCGGTGATGGTGCAGGAGAGGAAAGGCATGCTCAAACGTTGGAATATGATCCTGATCATCCTAACGTATGCGCTGGTCATCTTCGGTACTTTCTTGACCCGCTCGGGGATTCTCTCTTCGGTTCACGCGTTTGCCCAATCGGCCATCGGTCCGTTATTTTTCGCCTTCATCGGGGTGACTTTTGTCGTATCGCTAAGTTTATTGATAAAACGTTGGGACGATCTCAAGGCTGAAAACCAACTAGGCTCAATGGTCTCGCGCGAAGCGCTCTTCCTGTACAACAACCTGTTTTTTATGGGCATCCTGGTAGTGTGTTTTTGGGGGGTGATCTTCCCATTAATTTCGGAATTGTTTACCGGTCAGAAGGTGACTGTAGGACCTCCCTTTTACGAGCGTGCCAACAGCCCACTAGGGTTTGGGTTGTTGCTTCTCATGGCGATCGCACCACTCTCGGTTTTTGGACGAACCTCCTGGAAGCTCCTCGGCAAAGCGTTGTGGAAACCGCTCGCTCTATCGTTTCTCGTACCAGTTTTTTCTGCATTACGAGGGACCACCAACCTGGGCGCCCTGATTGGATATTGGGTGATTTCGTTGATCACTCTGGTTACACTCTATGAGTTCTGGCGTGGCGCACTGGCCCGTCGGCAACGACACCAAGAGAGCTTCCCGGTGGCATTGTGGAAACTTACTAGCCGCAACAGGAGACGCTATGGAGGGTATGTGATCCACCTGGGTGTGGTATTGATGCTCCTCGGTGTAATCGGTATTGAACTCTTTCAGGCGGAAACCCAGGGAGCCCTCGCTCAAGGTGAGCAACTCACACTAGACCGCTACACCATGATCTACGAATCACTGACTCAGTTCGATACCCAGGATGGACGTAATGTGACCCGCGCTGTGGTCTCGGTCTACCGCGACGGTGAATTTGTTGGTGAACTCTACCCAAGACAAGACTTCTACTACGCCTCCCAGCAACCGATGACCATCCCCGGCATCCGTTCTACCTTAGAGAACGATTTTTACGTCTTGCTCGTGGGTTGGGAGCCCATCGGGCTCGGCGGGGCGACATTCAAGATCTACCATAACCCACTGGTTAATTTCCTTTGGATCGGAGGGTTGATCTTAACCCTTGGCACAATAATCGCAGCGTGGCCGGATCGCGAGCCTGAGCCTATAACGAAGCTTGCTAAGAAACAAACCGTAATCGCCCGGCCTTAAATCAGGGGAATGACGATGCGAAAGATCACACTGGCCCTAAGCATAATGATATCAGTGCTGACCCTCCTACTTCTCCCCGGAGCGGTAGCTGCGCAGGGTGGTGAACCGACAGACGATGAGGTGAATGCGATTGCTAAACAGCTTTATTGTCCGGTGTGCGAAAATGTCCCTCTGGATGTCTGCCCGACACAAGCATGCGCTCAATGGAGAGGGATCATTCGTCAGAAGCTTGCCGAGGGGTGGACGGAAGATCAGATCAAACAATACTTTGTTGACCAGTATGGCGATCGCGTATTGGCTGCACCCCCGGCAAGAGGGTTGAATTGGTTGGTGTATATCTTACCGCCAGCGGTTTTTGTTATTGGGGCCTATGTTCTCGTCCGTGCCGTCAGAGGTTGGCGACAACCACCTGTGACGGAGGAATTTTTCCCGATATCAACACCTGAGGATCCCTACATCGTCCGTCTGGAGCAGGAATTACAGAATCGAGACAGATAAGCGGGTTAATGGGAAACTTTGGAAGCGGATGATGCGGTATGTGGTGCTAGATCTAATGATGAAATGATGATGACGCAAGAGAATCAACCTGAAACCAACAACTCATCACCACCGCGGAGATGGGGGTTCATCTTCGCGTGGGCTCTGGTCCTGGGTCTATTAGGCACACTAGGCTTTGGTTTGGTGCGTGCTCAGCAGGGATCGATCGGAGTTGGAAGCCGCGTTCCTGACTTCACCCTAACGACATTTGAGGGTGAACAGATTCGTATCGCTGACTTGCGAGGTCAGGTCGTGCTTATTAACTTCTGGGCTTCATGGTGCACGACGTGTGAACTAGAAGCGAGAGAGTTGGAACAGGTCTTTCAGATGTATAAGGATCGCGGCGTAGTTTTCCTGGGTGTCGATTATGTCGATACCGAACCGGAAGCCTTAACGTATTTAGCACGATACGGCATTACCTATCCAAACGGCCCGGATATGGAAACCCGGATATCTCAAGCGTTCCGCATTGTCGGGGTGCCCGAGACATACATTGTGGATCCTGAGGGTCGAGTGGCAGATGTCATGATCGGACCTTACCCGTCCGTGGAGATGATTATCCATGACCTCGAAACTGTCCTGGGGCAGTAGATCACCCCCAAGGGCTGTCAATGATCACCTGGTTGTGGGTATTCGCCTGGAAGTGTGTATGATGAATAGCTGTTCTTTCATTATGAGCCGACTTTGGCTTACCCAGGAGTGTTAGCATGGACCTCGGTTCGTTGCTCGTCATTCTGGCATTGGGATTATTGGCTGCAGCCTTCATCGCTCAGCCTCTCATGGGGAGTCATGGATTGGGTGTAACGAAGGAAGATCGCCATCTCTCTGAATTGCAGGCGGAAAGAGATCGCGTGTTGACATCGCTCCAGGATTTGGACATGGATCATGCGATGGGGAAGGTCCTTCAAACGGACTATCAAGCACAGCGTGGCGCACTGATATCTCACGGTGCTGAGATCCTCAGGGAGATCGACGAACATTGCGGTACCACCGGCGAGGAGATTTCTGAGAAAGATTTGGATGTCGAAATCGAAACTACGGTTGCCCGATTGCGCAGGGGTAAGGATCAGGCGAGCGGTGGAACCTGCAGATCGTGTGGAAGAGAGGTCATGGCGGGTGACCGTTTCTGCGTTCACTGTGGGGCCTCACTCCTTGAGGATGGGACGTGAGACGTATTTATTTTTTCGCGTCGATCGTCGCGCTTTTCTTAACTGGATGCTCGCTGGCTGAAGACGTCACCCCTCCCCCGGTCTTTACCACGGCACAAGCGGTAAGCCCGGTATCCTCGCCAACTGAGGGAATCCCACTTTCAACACCACAAACCACGGCTGAACGTTCGTTGACCGAACCCGCGGAGAAACCCACCTCAACTTCTCAGGGAGATTCAGCGCGGGGCACAATCCGTGGTCGCGTGGTCAACGGAACGACAGTAGAGACGGTGGCTGCCGGTATAGAAGTCCGCCTGATTGGAATTGATGGTCAAGCGCTTGCGGTCACCGAGTCAACAACGACTGATAACGGCGGCGAGTTCGCTTTTGGGGCTCTGGAGATTGTTCCCGACCGTATCTTCTGGGTTTACGCTGTGTATCATGGCGTGGAGTACTTCTCGGACGGACGACAGTTTTCAGATAACGAGGCGATCATCGATATGCAAGTGACCGTCTATGAGGCAACCCCAGACACGAGGACGGTCCATGTCGACCGCTTGCACCTTATGTTCGACTTCACCGTTGAGGGCTTGGTTGAAGTAATAGAGGTTTGGGTTCTAACCAATCAGGGGAACCAGACGGTCGCTCCCGAAGAAGGGATAGAGTTTATACTTCCGTCAGGTTTCAGTGACCTGCGTTTCTTCAACGAAATGGCTTCCGAAAGACGATTTCTGATAACGGATCGAGGTTTTTACGATCGTGGTCCTCTGAGGCCAGTTGTGGGCGCAGAATTAGTTTTCAGCTTCACTTTGCCTTTCGAGCGTCACCTCGAATTCGCTCAGCCAATGTCTTACCCGGTCAGCGCTACCGTGCTCCTGATGCCCGAGAATGGGCCGACGGTGGATGCAAATAGATTGCAGGATTTGGGCGTTGGGGACGATGGAGGTACACGGCGTCAAATCTATAACCTTGGTACGATCTCAGCCGGAGATGCCATTGAATTGAGGTTGTCTGGAGAACCCTCAACGAGTGGGGGTGAAGGCATGCAACCAGGGATCATCGTCGGTGCTGCTTTATTCGGTCTGGCGTTGATCGTCACTGGCGTATGGTGGTATCGGATCAGGGCGAAGGCTAGGGCGCAAGGGTTGGCTGGGGGAGGGATCCCCTCCGATCGTGAGGATCTGCTTAGAGCCATCGCCGACCTGGACGACAGCTTTGAGGCTGGGAGGATCCCTGAAGACGAGCACCGTCGCCGTCGCCATATCCTCAAGAGGGAAATCATATACCTGATGCGAGAAGCCCATGATTGATGTGAAAGGTTTGGTGAAGACCTTTGGTCTCAAGTCCGTGTTGCGCGGGCTAGAATTCCATGCCGATCGTGGTGAGTTCGTCGCTCTGGTGGGCCCTAATGGAGCGGGGAAGACCACTTTTTTACGCATCCTGGCATCGCTTTCAAGGCCCAGCATGGGCGAGGTGCGTGTCGCGGGTTACCGCCTGCCAACCCAAGCTGCCGCAGTACGTATCCGTTTAGGCGTGGTTTCACACCAGCCCTTGCTCTATGGCGACCTGACGGCGGAGGAAAACCTCACCTTTTATGCTCGGATGTATGGTGTGGTTGATCCGGAGCAGCGCGTGAGGGCGGTTCTAGGCATGGTCTGCCTTCAAGCCCAACGGCGGGATCTCGTGCGTAAATTTTCGCGTGGTATGCAGCAGCGTTTAGCGATCGGACGAGCGATCCTGCACGATCCCGACATCCTGCTCTTCGATGAGCCTCACACCGGTCTTGACCAAGAGGCGGCTGCGATGCTCGACACACTGCTGCGGGACGTCGCGGCTCGCGGCAGGACCATTGTGATGACCTCACACAATCTAGATCGGGCGGCTGATCTCGCACAGCGGATCGATATCCTCTCCAAGGGAGTGATCGCCGCCTCGGTGAAGCGGGCTGAGATCGATCCGCTGGATTTACCGAAACTTTATCGGTCGGTGACTCATGCCTGAGGCCGGTTCAACCAAAGTGTTAGATGACCAGCCAGTGACTCTTCGTCGAAGCAGTGGCCTAGGTGCCTACTTGCGGTCCATTGGCGCCATCGTCTGGAAGGACCTGGTGGTTGAATTGCGAAGTCGAGAATTAATCAGCGCGATGTTGGTCTTTGCATTGTTAGTGATCTTAATTTTTAATTTCGCCCTCGAACTGGACATCAGAACGAGGGAGACGGTCACCTCAGGTGTGTTGTGGGTCACTTTTGCCTTCGCAGGAACACTGGGGCTCAACCGCTCGATGGCGGTTGAAAAGGATCGTGGTTGCTTAGATGGACTTCTGTTGGTACCCGTAGATCGAAGCGCAATCTATTTTGGCAAAGCCATAGGCAACCTGGTCTTTATGCTCATTGTCGAAGTGATCGTCATTCCACTTTACAGTGTGCTTTACAACGTCAATCTCTTTCAGCCAGGGTTGCTCGCCGTGATCCTGCTCGGCTCAATCGGATATGTAGCTGTTGGCACGTTGTTATCCTCGATGGCAGTGCATACCCGTACGCGGGACGTGTTGCTACCGATCCTGCTTTTCCCGGTGGTGTTGCCGGTATTGGTGCCAGCGGTAAAGGCGAGTAACGGCTTTCTGCAGGGCTTTGAGATGGCTGAAATTTGGCCCTGGCTGAATTTACTCATCGTTTATGATGTCATATTTATTGCGATTGCTTTCATGGTGTTTGATTATGTGGTGGAAGAATAGGGGCTTAGGCACTAGGGCACTTAGGCACCAGGGTTTCTCGGCACCTTGGTGCCTAAGTGCCTTGATTGATTTTGTTATATCAAGGAGGAATTATATGGAACCCATCCCTAAGACTCTAAAAGCCCTCAACTGGATCACGGGAGCGCTTTTCGTCGCGGCCTTGTACATGGTCCTGTTCTTCGCTCCGCGTGAAGCGGTTATGGGTGATGTGCAGCGTGTTTTCTACTTCCACGTCGCCGCCGGTTGGGTGGGTGCATTGGCCTTCTTGGTGACCGCTATCGCCGGCGGGATTTATCTCGCGCGCGGTGAACGTCGCTGGGATCTAGTCGCCATGGCCTCGGTGGAGATTGGTGTGATCTTCACTTTTGCCAACATCGTCAGTGGTTCGATATGGGCGCGACCGATTTGGAACACCTGGTGGACCTGGGACCCGCGCCTTGTGACGGCGACGGTCATGGAGTTGGTCTACATTGCCTACCTTATGTTGCGGCAGGGGATCGAGGATCCCGATCGCAGGGCACGCTTTGGGGCCGTTTACGGCATTGTGGGTTTTCTCAGTGTACCGCTCACTTTTCTCTCGATCCGCATTTTCCGTACCATCCATCCGGTGGTCATCGGGAGCGGCGATCCAACGGCCCTGGGCGCCTTCGATATGAGCCCGAAAATGCGCGTGGCTTTCTTTTTCAGCTTGTTCACCTTCACCTTCGTCTATGTAACACTGCTCTGGCATCGCCTGCGCTTGCAGCGGTTATCCGAGAAGGTGGAGCAGATGAAAATGAAAATCTTATCTGTATAAAGTTGAGATGAGGAGTTACAGAGAATGCTAATTCAACCCCCGCCTGCGGAAACCCTTGATTATATGGTCCTTGGTTTTACTGTGATCCTGGGAAGTATGGCGCTTTTTATTGTCAGTTTGGTGGTACGCTATCGCAACCTGAAACGGGATCTGGATCTGCTTGAAGAGATGGAGTCCGAAGAGTCAGCCTAGAGCCAAAAGGACAAGCCGCCGTGGCAAATTTTTCTTTGGAAAACCACAGTTTGATGGGCCGTATTACCAGGACCAGCTGATTTTTCAATGCTTTCGATCTTTATCTAGAATGACCAATGTAGGGGCGGTTCGCGGACCGCCCCTACAGCGTTCTTGAAGGGGTCATCCTGTAGCGGCATTCTTGCTTTAGACCTCACTATGATCCCTCATCATGCTAACGGAAGGACACGATTCGACCCATTTTCCTAAGATTTGCACATCCATTTCCGGAATTGTAGGGGCGGGGTCAACCCGCCCCTACTTCGTTACTTTCCACGAGTTCAGGATAAATCCCGTAGAGCAGTAGGGGCGACCGGGCAGGGAAGATCACCCTGCATCTTCGACCGTGCGCCCCTACGCATTTCTCTTGTGATCAACCTGTAGGGGCGGTTCGCGAACCGCCCCTACGCAAGTTGAAGATTGTGACCTTTGGTATAGCCTTTTAATGACCTCGAAGCTTCCCCTCGCCTAAAGTACTGGCCTGAGGTTGTTTTCGCTTCGTTAGATATAGGTAATACTGCAAGCTTGCCAAGAACAACCCCAAACCGATGTCGATATAAAGAACCGCGAGATAGGGTTTTGGGAAGGGTGAATGACGAAGCATGATCCCCAACATGACCATCACTGCGATCAGAGGATAGCTTTTCCATTCTTGAAATGCGAAAAAGCAAGCCTTTTCGGGTAGATGTTGGATGCGGTGGATGTTCTTGATTGCGAGCCCTAAGAAGCCGAAACGGTATATCGCCGTACCCAACAGAACCCCGGCCAATGCTAATAAAAGTGCATTTAGATCTCCGACCTGAATGAGCCAACCGTAAGCCAGGGCGCAGAGCATTAGACCAACCCCGCTCCACATCAGTCCGGAGAACAAATAGAGCCATGCCCTTGGAAGTGCGGGTTTCCACCGCTCGAGCCTCTCCATCATGCGAGGGCCAATCCGATCACAAAGGCAACCGTCATCATCAACAACAGAACTGGTAGCACGGTGTAGATTGTCTTCGCAGACAAAAGCGGCCGACCGGTCCGTAAAAAGGCCAGAAGAAGTCCGCCGATTCCGATCAAGCCACCACCAATCCCAACGAGGATGAAACCAGGCCGCGCCACTCCTTGCAGGCTGAAAACAATAGGGAGAATAAAGATCAGGAGTCCTGCGGTACCGTGTACGAGAGCCAAAGTGATCGTGGCTATCCTGCCGGGGGTGAGATAACGTGTAATGCCGATGGCAAGAAAGCCAAGCACAGCGAACGCCATATAGCCAACTTGATAAGTGGGAACGTATTGAGAGATCAAGCCCAACGAGAGGCCGAGCGGGATAAGTGCGGCGATGACCACGACGTGGGGGCTCTCCAAAGCCTCGAAGCCGAGGATGATCAAGATCAGGCTGGCGACGAGGAGCACCCCAAAAGCGATCGTGTAACATATGACCGCCAAGCTGCCTAGCCCTTCGATTCCAACTGCGATCTGGTAAGCTGACAATAATGCGGTTAAGAGAAGTAAGACCCGATCAAGTGCCGAGATGTCCCGCATCACATGGTCTCAACCAAAACCAATAACATTGAACTCAGCATGTATATCGAGGCGAATTTGAAGAGGCCGAAATTTAATCTCACTGATGGTCGGACCACGCTGGATACTGCGAGGACAAGCAGACCAGCGCTAAGCACGACGAGCACACGCAGATAACCCCATGTCATACCGATACCGTAAGCAGCGATACCCATGGCAACCGACGCGACCACGCTAGAAAGCGCGATCGCCAGATAGGTCACTCTGTCACCATAGGCGGACGGAAAAGTCGGGACACCGGTGTGCTGGTAATCGGCTTTATGGCGTAGGTTAAAGGTCATGATGTGGGTGGGGATCCAGAGCAGAACTGCTAGGGACAGCAGGAGCCCGATCCAGTCGATCTGTCCAACACCAAGTGCACGTCCTGCCAGGATCGGCATACCGCCGGCGATGCCACCCCACACGATCGACCAGGCCGTTCTTCGCTTGAGCCAGATCGTATAGACGACGATGTCGAAGAAAAAGCCAGCAAAGACTACTATGCCGTAGATTGGGGAGAGTAGAAAAGCCCATCCTATTCCCAGGATGCTAAGACCCACACCCAGCACGAGGGCTTCCACCACGCGTATTTGTCCCAGGGGTAGGGGCCGATTACATGTGCGCTTCATCTGGGCGTCGATGTCTCGATCATAGACCATGTTCAAAACCGTGCTGCCGCTGATCGCCAGGAACAAGCTTCCAGTCAGTGCCAGCAATGTCCGCCAGGTGATCACCGGACATCGGGCGCTCATATAGCCGGCCAGGCCGGTCAGTAGCAGCAGTCCGGTTTGGAGACTCTTAATAAGCTTCCAATAGACGCCGAGTCTTCTACGTACCTGTTGACCGATGGACCGTATTATCATCTCTACTATCCTATCCTCATGTGATCAATCGCCTGGCGACCTTACGCAGCGGAAGCCGACATTGGGACTGACATAATCAGGGTGGGAGTTATTTCTTGTCCATACCCTTAGATTGTACCCGTAATCGGCTTTGCTCCCCCCACGCATGTAACGGTAATGAGCACCTTGGTAGATATCGCCTGTCCATTGCCATACGTTGCCAGCCATATCGTACAAGCCGTAGGGACTGGGCGAATCGATGGTCTGGAAACCATCGTAGTTGTTGCCGTTGTAGAAACCTACTGGGGTTGTGTCACCTAATTTACCAACGATCTTCTCGAAGAGGTCGTGGCTGCTATAAAAGTTCGCGTTCTCGGGCTGGATCTCATAACCCCAGGGAAATGGTCGACCATCAACGCCGCGGGCGGCTTTCTCCCATTCCACTTCGGTTGGAAGCCGACCGCCGAAGAACTCGCAATACGATTTGGCACCGAACCATGTCACCTGCACCATGGGACGATTCTCATAACCTTTCAAAGGGTTGAAGGCTTTGCCAGCATACCGCAATCGCAAACCAGGGTCATCTAACAAGACATGCGGCCAATCACCTGCGGCAATTTCCTCCTCGTGACGGTAGCCATGAAACTCGTCGCCCGGATAGTAGCCAATTACCTGATTGTCCACGATCTTGATCACTCCCGCAGCCAGTGCTTCATTCAAATAGGTAGCATATTGCGCGTTGGTGACGGTTGTGATCATGATCTCGTAATCGTAGTCTACCATCATCGCGTGGCCGTGGAGACCCATTAAGAATTCGCCAGCAGGCACCAATGCCCATCCTCCGGGATCGATGCCTGTATCGAAGGTGCGAGGAGATTCCTCTGGTGAGACCGAGGAAGCAGCACATCCGATCGCGAAAACTGGAAGTAACACGAGCCACAAGAAGGCCCGTTTCATGACTGCACCTCTGCCTCGGTCGTTGGGCTGGATCCCAGTGGAGTGGTCAGCGAGATCGGCAGTTTCGTGGGTGTGTCGAGTCCCTCCTCAGCGAGTTCAGTCGCCCAGCGCCCCTTGCGTTTAAACAGGTCCACCAATCTCCAGATCATGAAAGCGGCAAGAACGATCAATACCGAGGCCAATCCGATCTCGATCAGAAGCATGGTCCAGTTGACGATTGGTTGCTGCTCCGCTTCACTTACGAACAGGCGCTTCATTTCAAACACCGTCGCAGAACCGAATGCCACGTCTGAGGCGATGATGAGCACCCAGCCGAATACCTGACGTGCTCTGCCTTTCAATCCTGCCAGGTCGGCATAATACATGAGGATGATGGAGGCGATGATCGCCGAGAGGACGTGCCAATGCCCGGTGAGGATGACTCGTTCATCTCGAGCGGGCCAAACGCGGAAGATTTCATCCAATTTCACCGCTACGAAGATGCCCACAAAGCTCACGTTGAAGTTCATGAAGACCATTTGCCATGTGGAACCGAAGCGGAGCGGATCGCGCAACAGCGCTTTCAGCCCCTGTACAAAGTTCCCCTTTTGGATTCCCCTCTCGGCGAGCCCATCACGGATCAGCTTACGCCAGGCGAAGATTACGAGGAACAACCCCGCCATTAACACGAAAACCGATCCGCCGTAGATGATCCAGTGCGCGATTTCCTCGATAGGGACCACCGCCCAGGCTCCGAGGGTGATGACGACGGTGCCGATGATCATAAAGGGCATGGCGATCTTGTGGAGCGGTCCTTTGAAATCGAACCAGCGGCCGATGAGCAGCGTGATCGCCACGCCGATCAAGGTCAGCATGATGTGCAGGTGTCCGATGATCGCCAACTGCAAGGCCGTTTTATGCGGCTCGCGGATCAGATCTTCGGCCAGGAAGGCCTCATGGCCATTACCCCAGAAGGAGCCGGTCACCGCACCGAAGAGCGCAGAACCCAGTGTCGTTACCGCCATGGTAAAGAAGGCCAGACGCTCGAGATCGACACCTCGTCTTGTGTGGGCATACGCCGGGTCCTTGACGTAGTACTCCTCCCTCAACGGCCAAAGGGCGATCGTAAGCAGAATACCGGCGAAGAAGACCAGTGATAGACCGAAGAGATAGAGGCCGTGGAAGACGAAATTGTGCCCGAAGTAGCCAAACCACAGACCGAAGATCATTGTGGTCAGATACCCAACGGTGATGGTACCGTTGATCATCGAGCGCTGATGGTCCCTCATCGGCAGGGTACCGGTGATCAAGTAAACCTCGATCGCGACAACTGCGACCGCGATGGTGTGATAAAGCAGGATGATGCGACCCTCGCGCTCGGTCGGTGACAAATCCATCCCTGTTAGTTTGATGACCGCGTCCGTGACTCCCCACTCGACCATAGGGCCAGAGAGCATCCCCCAGAGGGCGGAGATGAGTGAGATCATAGCGATCGCCACGAGCACCAGGCCCTTGGTGGATTGAAAGAGGAAGCGAAAACGCTTGGTAAGCATCAATGTCCTTCCTTGCAAATGATCTGGTTCTGAGACGAGGCGCGACAAACCTCATCGAGCCTCATTTTTGTGAATTTAGTTACAAATAGGATACCACCCAGACTGGTGGAAGTCATTGCGGAAAGTTAAATTTCATGGACAGTGTGTGTGATTCATGTGTCTTATTTGAATATGGAGGGACACTGATCCTCGATGAAGCGCTATTCAATAGATGTTTATTAGCTGCATAGTAAGCCCTTAGGCAATCCGTACGGGCAATTCATGAATTGCCGCCTTGTGGATTAACATCATTATGATTGGTGTTTTGGAGAATTTTATCCCTTCGACAAGCTCCCCTCGGCTGGCTCGGGATAGTCAGGACAGCGTCCAAGCTGAACCGAGGGGCTCAACGTCTTCTCTGCGACGAAGAATCTCGCTGTTTGGGGGATGAGGAAATTCAAATCATGGGGCAAGATGCTGCGTCACAACAAGATGACACAACAGAAGGATGACGCAGCTTCCCGCGAGCTTTTAGCTTGCGGGAAGTTTAATGCCCCACGATGTAGGGGCGACTGGCCAGTCGCCCCTACACCTTGACAGCATTAGAGAGCACGAATTACACAACGGCAATTCTCACAGACGTTATGACAGGCTCAAGGAAGTAGCCTGTCAGCGTTCTGGAAGATAAAAGGCTTGATAATGGGGGTAAAATAAATGCAGAAGCTGATGATGGGGGTCGGCCTTCCAGTTTCGGAAGGAGGGCAAATGCTGGTAGCGAAGCAAGTTGCGGATTTACTGACCATCCTACGCGTCTTCTTGGCCGGTGTGCTTGTCTGGTTGGGTTTCAGCCAGGGGGAAGCAGGACTACCACTGGCAGGGTGGTTGCTCATCTCTTCTTGGACGAGTGATAGCCTGGATGGTCCGCTTGCACGCCGCAGTCGGGTGCGCTACCGAACATGGGTGGGGGAGCACGACCTTGAAATCGATATGTTGGTGGCGGCCGGGCTCTTGATCTATATGGCTGCAGCGGGAATTGTTGACCAGCGGATTGCGGCTTTATATTTACTGATTTGGATTCTGTATTTCATACGCGTTGGTGTACCACGGTCACTCGGTATGCTTTCCCAAGCGCCGATATATGGTTGGTTCATTTGGACAACCCTGCGCCAAGCTCCAGCGACCGGCTGGTGGGTGGTGGGATGGATCTTGGCGATGCTTGTGATCACTTGGCCAAAGTTCCCCAATGAGATGATTCCCGGCTTTTTGACTGGAATGCGTGATGCCATGGTTGGTGATGAGCGGGGAGAAGGAGGAAGGTAGGGGCTCCGAAGTCCTATGGACTTAGGAAATGCGGGAGTGATATAAACAATCCACATCTCGGGGAAACCCCCAGCTGTGGAGTCTTAATTGGCGGAATCAAGTGATATACATCATGACGCGCAGCCTGTAGGCGGCGCGTCTTATTTTGCAAAACTGTCACGATGGGTGCGTAGGGTTCTACGACACTCCATCTTTCGTGTGCTGAGCCCGGTGATCGGTCAGACGCTCTCCGTGGTCGAACCTAACGGTAGAGAGACACCGGGTAAGGGTTCTATCCGCGCTTCATATCGGAGAGACGATGCAATCACGGTGTTGAGCGCCAATCTGTGGCATGACTGGCCACGTCATCGTCACCTACTGCAGCGCCTGAAGGCATTTGCCCGATTGGTAGAGGAGCAAAAGGTGGATATCCTCCTGCTGCAAGAAGTCGCCCGTACACCGGATGTCCGTACCGATCAATGGCTTGCGGAGAGATTGAACATGGCATATGTCTACTCGCGAGCCAATGGTCATCACAAGGGAATAGGCTTTGAAGAGGGTTTAGCGGTGTTCAGTCGTTTTCCGCTAAAAACACCTCGCCTCCGACATCTTGAACCAAGTTTTCGACCCTTTGTGCGTCGATTGGTGCTTGGGGCAGAGGTAGAGACTCCAAGAGTTCAGTTGCCGGTGTTCTCAGTCCACCTGAGCTTGTTGCCAAGCCACAACGCAGCGCAGGTACAACTTCTGCAGAAATGGGTTAACTCCGTCGCGGGAAAGAGGTCGGCGCTCATTGGCGGTGATTTCAACGTCAACGAGCACGCGGCGCAGATCGCAGATATGCGGCAAACATGGCTCGATGTCTATCGACATATACACCCAAAAAAGGATGGCACGACGCACGAGTTACGCTTATTCTCGAGGGGTCGAGCGAGGCGCAGACGACTCGACTACATTTTCTTCTCCCCAGGTGACCATCGTTGGAGAGTGTTGGAAGCCCGTCATCTAGATGCTCCCGACGGTCCCCACTCCGATCATAGGGCAGTATTGGCGAGAATTGCGCTTGATTGATCGTATGAGCAGGGACCTCAATCTCAGATCATCCAAATAAGACAAGCTCAAGAAGGATCGTAGGGGAAAGATACGTCGACCGCGATTCAAAGCGGTCGACGCACGATTGTTATTATTTTTTTCCCTTATCGGGGATTACGAGGCCAGCAACCTCTCCAATTCAACCATGGATTGCGTCTCAACCTCAGCGTGAATGCTGCTGTTGTGGGAATCCATGGTTACGACAACGGGGAGGTCTTTGACCTCGATCACCCACATCGCTTCGGGCACCCCGAAATCAAGTTTGTGCACATCGATCACGCGCTGTACAGACTGGGCGATCAAAGAGGCCGCTCCTCCGATAGCGTGTAAGTAGACGCCAGGAACCTCGTGGCAAGCGGCAAGGGTTTGCGGGCCCATGCCGCCTTTTCCGATCACGGCCTTGAGGTTGAAGTGGCGCATCACGTCGCCTTGATAGGGTTCCTCGCGGGTGCTGGTTGTGGGACCAGCCGCGACGAAGCGGTAGTCGCCGGTATCAAGCCCGGCTACCACCGGTCCGCAGTGGTAGATCGCGCCGCCATCGAGTAAGGGTTTAATGGCTTCGTAAACCTCAAGGTCATCGCCCACTGGTTGGCGCGTCTCTTTGATGAAAGTCTCGATCATCCATTTGTGAACGGTGTCGCGTCCTGTGATGATGACGCCGGAGAGAGAAACGGAATCGCCGACTTTAAGTTCACGGATTTGCTCGTCTGAGATGGGAACGCTGAGGTTGTACATACCTCGCTCTCCTATGGGTACTGAATGTCGCTACCATGCACGACCATTCTTCGACGTCGATGCGCCCAGCACATGTAGGACACAGAGACGAAGAAGCTTGCTGGAAGACGGTGCATGCCCTTGATTTTCGTTCCAAGAACTGTTGTCACCCCTCCGAAGCCCATGGGCCCGATGCCTAATCGATTGGCTTCCTCTGTCAACCGCTCCTCAAACGCATCCAAGTCTGGATCCGGGTTGGGTTCATCGAGTTTGCGGAAGAGGGATTCCTTAGATCCGTAATATGAGGAACCGCGATCACCACCGACGGCCACGCCTAAAACGCCAGGGGCGCAGCCTTTGCCCTGAGCCTTGTATACCGCATCGAGGACAACTTTGCGCACGCCCTCCATATCTCGCCCGGCGGCAAGGCGTCGGTCGGGGAGTGAGTACTGAGCACCGACGTTTTCACAACCACCCCCCTTAAGCATTAAATCGACGATCAATTCCTCACCCTCGATCTCTTCAAAGTGGATGGTGGGGAAGGCTTCGTCGCCCAGGTTATTGCCGCTGTTGATACCGGAGATCGCATCAACGGCGTTCGGTCGTAGATAGGCGAGGGAAGTTGCTGCGGCTACGGCAGATCGTATCTGTTCTCGCAACTTTCTGGTGCTCCAACCCTGTGGGTGTTGGACATAGAATATTGGGGTTCCGGTGTCTTGACAGATTGGGGTGGATTGCTCGCGCGCAAGGGCCACGTTTTGCAAGACAGCTTCCAAGGCGCTCTTGGCAGCTGAGCCGGCTGCTTCCTGATCTCGTGCAAGGATCAGGGATTCCTCAACGTCTGGTGACAAATCAGTTGATGTGAGCCGGATTAACTCGAGAAATGCGCTGGTTAGATCGTCCATATTTCCCTCACAACCGTTCCTCTTCTCGCGGCTGACCTTTTTTGAGTGGAATCGTGTTTCTATTTTGGTCTGAAAAGGATTTCGTAGGTAGTGACAAATGGCCAGTCCTCAACTGCTGGGTATCGTGGTTGAGGAATTAAAGCGGTTAAGTACCGTTGTCTCGAACGATCAAGGTGGAGCATTTGTTGCTGGTGATCAATTGCGGAGCGACGCGACCTAAAAGTAATCGCTCGATCAATGCCCCTGGTTTAGGGGCACCGATCACAACCAGATCGTTTGGTTTTACTTCACAGGCTCGGACGATCTCCTCGGTTACAACGCCGTGACGAAGTTCCAGCTTCGTCTCTACCCCAGCTGCTTTGGCTATCGACGCTGCTTCTTTAAGATGGTTGGAGAGTGGGCTCTCGCGGGTTATTACCTGTTCTAGCCCCTCCTCGATCGCAGGCAGACCTGTGTACATCGATGGCGTGCTGGAGGCGACATGGAGGATGGTGGCGTTTGCCTTGATGGCCTGCGCCAGGTTGATGCCCAAGGTCACCGCGCGGGTTGACTCAGGGTGACCGCCAGTGCAAATTAAGATCTCACTGATTTGATCTGGCGGATTACGGACAAGGAGTACGCTTACCTTGGCCCTATTCGCCAAGCGCTTACTCAGTTGAGAAGCGGGTTGGTCAGGATCACTGAAGGAAGTCTCCATTACGAGGAGTTGATAGGGACGGCGTTTTAGCTCGTTCACGATCCCGTTCTCCACATTACCTTCGACGTGAAGGACCTCGACATCCTTAGACGAGAGCATGGAACGCGCATTTGCCAAAAGCCTCTCACCTTCTTCCAGCGATTCGTCAGGTGGAGAGACATGAAAGAGGACGGGACACAAGCCCATGGCTCTCGAGATCGCTTCAGCGTAGCGCATGTGGTTTGGATCGCGCGGTTCTCTTCCGATGCCGATGAGTGAATATCCTTCATCTTGAGGGAGTACTGTTTGTTTCATAAAGTCCATAACCTCCAGTTCAGCCCGCCAGACGTAGTAAGACCAGCACGGCAGCGATCAGAGGTAAAAAAGAAAAAAGGAAGCGAATAATTGGACCTGAGAAGTAGCGTGTCATGACCGCGCCGATTTGGGCACCGATGGCCGCGCCGGTGTTCATCGTGAGGGCGATGAGAATGTCCACATTCCCTTTCAGCGCATGGCTCACAGTGCCATAACCGGCCGAGATCATGATCTCGAAAAGGTCCGTGCCTACGGCGACGTGGGTCGGGACACCGAGCAGGTAAATCAGAAGCGGCATACGCAAAAAACCGCCGCCGACGCCAAGGAAGCCGGCGAGAAGCCCGGTCAAGGCGCCTACAAGGATGATTGCCCAGATTGAAATCTCCTCGATACCCGATACCCGTAGTTTGATCATGGGTGGGATCCTGAGCAGGCGCGAGCGATAGGACAAACTTTGAATCCCTAAGACTTCCTGAACCTCGAGTTGGTCGGTCCTTCTAATACGGATCGCGCGCAGGCTCTCCCATGCTGTGAAAAGACCGATCGAGGTCAAAATGAACACGTAAGTAAGGCCGACGACTTCTTCGACGTTACCGATCGACTCGAGCCGCTCGATCAGTTGTGCACCGGCTTCAATGCCGGGGATCGTGCCGAGGATCATCAGAGCCCCCAGGCGGATATCAACGTTGCCAAGCGCGCGATGGCGACGGGCAGCAACGATCGATTTTCCCGTCATGTGAGCCAAATCGGTGCCGACGACAAAGTTGATCGGTACGCCGGCCCAAAACATCATCGGACCCGCCAAGAATCCTCCGCCCACGCCGAAGAATCCACCGAGCACACCGACGACGAAGCCGATGATGGCGAGGATGAGAGGGTTGATCGAAACCTGTGTAATAGGGAACCACATAGCTTAATGCCTGAGCCCGAACCTACGCAGAAGCCACGAGGTGAGAATCTCGAGCATCGCTCCTTGCCCCACAATGAGGAGCACTGCAACGATGGCATACCCGGTTGATGAAGCAGTGAACAGGTTCGTGAGCCAGTCGTTCGCGGTGCGGAGCACGATGAAGAAATAGAGCGTAACGAGCGGCGCATAAATGACCAGCTCGAGTGCAAGACTTCTCAGCAATGGAACGATTGACGGGTCGATTCGACTGGATGATTTAGAGTTGTTAGACATGTTACCCCTTCTTATTCGATCGAACGTTGTTCCGCACCAGTACCATTGCTTATGGAAGATTATGTCATGAATTGGCGATGAGAGTATTGTATCTGGTTCGAGCGTTAATGGATGAGAATATCTCACTCCTTTTTCTACTTGGTCGATAGGGTAAGAGATTGGTCGATGAGTCTATCAGCTTCCTGTTCGCTTGCCAAACTCTGCGCTGCAGGTCGCCGCTCCTCAATCAATGTTTCCATTGTAAAGTTCGCGCACACAAAATAATAATCGCAATGCTTAAAATGCTTCAATAAAACCTGTGTCTGATGAAATGCGCTGGGAATCATGTTACACTGCCATCGGTATGGGTGCAAAATCAATTAATACTCTTGAGCTTCCGACTGTCCTCAGCCGTTTAGCGAGTCATGCAGCATTTTCTGCTTCTAAAGAGTTGGCGCGGGCTTTGAAGCCAACTAATGACTTGCTGGAAGTACGCCGTCGTTTGGCGGGGACCACGGAGGCGCGCACATTGCTCAGCATGGTGCCTGGCCTCACGATTGGGGGTGCGCGCGATGTGCGGTCTGCAGTTACCGCGGCCACCCGAGGCGCGATCTTAGAACCTGACCAATTGCTCGATCTCAAGAGCACCCTCATCGCTTCCCGCACGCTGCGACGCCGTTTTGACAAAGAAGGTGAATCCTTTCCCGTTCTTTCGACTCTGGCACTCGATTTAGAACCATCCTCACCTTTGATTGATGTCATTTCAAGGATACTTGATGAGCGCGGCGAAGTTCTCGATAGCGCCTCAGAAAGACTCGCCACCATCCGGCACGATCTACGGGTGTCTCATGACCGTTTGATGGGAAAGCTTCAAAGTCTGCTAAGTGACTCAAAGATTGCACCCATGCTCCAGGAACCGATCATCACCCAGCGCGATGGTCGATTTGTCATCCCATTGAGGGCTGAGTTCAAAGGGAAAGTTAAATCGGTAATCCACGATCAATCCGCCTCCGGTGCGACATTGTTCGTTGAGCCGCTCACGGTGGTTGACTTGAATAATCGGTTGCGCGAGCTTCAATTGGCTGAGCGTGATGAGGTGCGTCGTATCTTGGCCGAGCTCTCAGAACAGGTCGGGCAAGAGTCAGAAACCATTATCCGAACCGTTGAAGCGTTAGCCGAGCTCGATCTCGCTTTTGCGAAGGCCCGTTACGCTGAAGCGATCAAAGCCAACGAGCCGATCATGAATCCCTTCAATACTCGGGCGGACGATGATCACCCCGGATCGACCTTACGATTGTTAAGCGCTCGTCACCCTCTACTTGATCCGGATATTGTTGTGCCGATTGATTTGGTCTTGGATGAGAACACATATGCCCTGGTTATCACAGGGCCAAACACAGGCGGAAAGACGGTCTCGCTCAAGACCGCTGGGCTGTTATCATTGATGGCTCAGTGTGGACTGCACATCCCCGCCCTCTCCGGTTCCGAGTTATCGACCTTCGATTCGGTCTACGCCGATATAGGCGACGAACAGTCCATCGAACAATCCCTTTCGACCTTCTCGTCGCATATTTCCAACATCATCGACATTCTCAAAGCTGTCACCTCTCGCTCTTTGGTCGTTCTCGACGAATTGGGCGCGGGCACTGACCCTCAAGAGGGCGCGGCATTGGCGCGCGCCATTCTGGGCTTTCTGTTGGAACGAAGGGTGACCACTTTGGTCGCCACCCATTATCCTGAATTGAAGGTTTACGCACATGGTACGCCTGGTGTACGTAACGCAAGCGTCGAATTTGACTTGGAAAGCCTGCGACCTACCTACCATCTCACCATTGGCTTGCCAGGACGATCGAACGCGTTGGCGATTGCCGGGCGACTCGGATTGGATGAGGATGTCATCCAGCGCGCCCGCAAGATGGTCTCACCTGAGGACTTGCGCGCTGAGAGCCTGCTGGACGAAATCCACCGCCAAAGGGATTTGATCCGTAAGGAGAGGGAGGAGGCAGAACAGGCGCGCAAAGGAGTTCAAGCGTTGGAAGCCGAATTAGCAGCGCGTTTGGATATGATCGATGAGGAGAGGTTGGAGTTGCTGGAGCAGACTCGGGTGGATGCGGAGTCGGAGGTAGATGCGATTCGTGAGCACTTACAAGATCTTCGACGTCGTCTTACCCATGCAGAACAGCCGTTAGAGGAGTTGAAGGCGATCGAAACTGAACTTGAGGAGCTAGGGGAACAAGTCGCTGAATCCGTTTCCGGTCAGATATCAGGCTTGGATCTACCAGGGCGATCTTTAGATGTTATTGAAGAGTCCTTTAGCTTAGGAGATCGAGTGCGTTTGCGTACAATCGATGCAGAAGGCGTGATTACCGGTCTCAACCAGGAACAAGCGGAGGTCCAGATCGGAAGATTGCGCGTGCGCGCACGATTAGAGGAGTTGATCCGAGTGGGTGAAGGCCCATCGATTGAGTATCGTCCGATCCAACCCCAAGCGGTGAGTAGAGGCATCACACAAGCGCCACCACTGGAATTGAATATTCGGGGCCGCACGGTTGAGGAGGGCCTTGAGGAACTCGAACGGCGTTTGGACGCTGCCTATTTGGCGGGAATGCCCTTCGTGCGTGTGATCCACGGTAAGGGGACGGGACGCTTGCGCGAGGCGATCCGCCAGGCTTTGAAAGATAATCCATATGTCTCTTCCTTTGAACCGGGTCAAGCGGGAGAAGGAGGAGATGGCGTGACCGTGGTCCGGCTGGCGGTATCCTAATTTGTGAAAATTGCTCCCACTCGTGAGCGTATACAGCATTGTTACATTTTCAGGCAGAATAGAACCACAATATCAGATACCGAGGTCGCTTCCTTGGAGGAGGAGAGATGAATCAGTTAATTGAAGCCCTAGCTCCGGTTCTTATTGCCAGCTTCGCAATCCAACAGCTTATTGAATTGCTTGACCCCATCTTGGATACGGTGATCAAAGCGCACAAAAAATGGATCCTAAGCGCTGTGGCTTTTATCGCTGGATTGGCCCTGACCTTAGGTCTCGAATTGCGAGTATTAGCCCCTTTCGGGATTACGCGCTTTCCATGGGTGGACGTCATCCTGACAACACTTTTCATAACCGGAGGGACTAAAGGGGTCAACGATCTGATGAAATTGATTGGATACAAGAAGGAAGAGGCAAAAGCCGCTTTCGAGGCCGCTTAGGTCTGACCTGGAGGAAGCATGCGTTGGATGATCCATCGAAGAGTTTGTCCTGAACATCGTCGGAGCATCTATCCTGTCCATCCAGGTGGCTCGGTGAGCACACTGAAGGGTTAGCGATTAGAACTCAAGTTGATGACAATCTAAAGGGTACGCCTTTATCGCTACCGCGGTGGCCAGTAGTTGGTTGGAGGAGATCCATGATCGCTTTGCCTGATCCCCCGAATGTGTTATGGCTGGATACATATGGTGAATATGAGCCGGAGCCGCCCTTAGAAGGCGATGTGACCGTCGATATTGCCATCATTGGTGGAGGATATACGGGATTGGTCACAGCTTATGAGCTGTTGCGCGCAGAACCCGCTCTACGGGTCGTCGTCTTGGAGGCCAAGTCTATCGGATATGGCTCCAGTGGGCGGAATGGCTCATTCGGTATGACGGTGATCGGCCTTGGCTTCGGTGTCACTGAGATGGTGCGTGGGAAGCAGTTTCTCAAGGAAGCACATGCGTATATGGAACGCGCAGTAGATTGTATGAGTGAGCTTATCCAGCGCGAAGACCTGGATTGTGATTACAGTCGACCAGGATTCTTGCGCGCCGCGACAACACAGGGCTATGTGAAGCGCATTCGTCATGATATTGAGTTGATGCAATCCCTTGGTTTCGACGGTATTTATTGGATCGAGCGCGATGAGATCCGAGCGAGGGTAAATTCTCCGTTATACCTGGGTGCGATGTGGGAACCGCGCTTGGTATTGGTTAATCCAGCGAAACTCGTGCGTGAGGAAAAACGGCTGGCCATGCGATTCGGAGCGGTGGTCTACGAAAACACCCCGGTGACGGAGATCACATCCAATTCGAACTTCTGCCTAAGGACCCCGCGTGGAACGGTGAAGGCCGAGAAAATCGTATTTGCTACGAATGCCTACTCTCACCTCTTCCCACACCTGAGGCGTAAGCAAGTCCCCGCCTTTACCTACATGATCGCTACGGAGCCACTTACTCCTGAGCAACTTGAACCTGTCGGTTGGGGTGGTCGTGAGGGGGTAGAAGATGCGCGCAACCTGATCCACTACTACCGTATCACACCAGATAATCGATTGGTTATCGGTGGAGGGCCTGTTGGCTTAACCTACGCGAATGACCTGAACGCGGATGACAGCGAGTCAGCCTGGAGGCATTTAGAGGATCATATGGCGCTGCTCTTCCCCTCCTTCAGGGATGTGAAAATTACCCACCGATGGGGAGGACCGTTCTCGGTCACCCTCGATCTGACACCTGCATTAGGGTACCTTGGCGGTAAGCGTGCCGTTTATAGTTTGGGTTGTATTGGGCATGGTGTGTCCACGAGTCATCTAAATGCTCAGACAATTAGAGATCTGTTGCTCGAGCGTGAGAGCGGTTTGTTGGAGTGTCCCTTTATCAATCGCAAGGTGATTCCATGGCCGCCAGAACCTTTGCGAATGGTCCTTGCTCAGGGAATCCGTGGATACCTGCGAGTGGAGGATTGGATCTACGAGCGTCGTATGCCACGACAGTAGGCTGACGAGAGACGAGACCAACCCATCCCTGGTTCATGTAGGGTCCATTGGGCGGAGGACAGAGTACAACCCTGAACACTCCTGAGCGTGGATGATCATTCTACACGCTGCATCAAACTCAGAGATCGATTAAAGAAATGGGACGAAATAAGCAGGATATCCGCCAACAGGTTTGGGAATCGATGACGCAAGCGGGTGTGGCGCGATCCCCCGGAGCGCAAGGACGAATCCCTAATTTCCAAGGAGCAGAAGGGGCAGCGAATAGGTTGGCGAAGTTAGGGGTATGGCGGAATGCACAGGTCCTGAAATGCAACCCCGATTCCCCCCAAAGGCCGGTACGCGAGATAGCGCTGCGCGATGGCAAAGTAGTTTATATGGCCGTGCCCCGATTGCGTGACCGTCGCTGCTTCATCGAATTGGATCCCGATCGGCTCAAAGGAGATGATCTCCACCAAGCGGGAACAATTAAGGGCGCGTTCCGTCTGGGAAGGTTGGTGAACTTCTCTGAAATGCAGCCTGTAGATCTGGTGGTCGCTGGCTCAGTAGCCGTGAATAGGATGGGAGCGCGTGTCGGCAAAGGTGGAGGTTATTCAGATCTGGAATATGCCCTGGGTTTAACTTATGACCTCATCCATCAGAAGACGCCGGTGGTCACCACTGTTCATCCGCTTCAAATTCTGGATGAACCCATTCCTATGTTGGAGCATGACATCCCTGTGGACATCCTGATCACACCAGAAGAGGTGGTCGAGACAGGTCACTCGCTTTCCCGACCGGAAGGCATCTACTGGTATTTATTGCCGGAGGAAAAGATCTCAACAATCCCCATTCTCCAGCAGTTGAGACCGTAGGGTGTTTGTCACTTTGGCTCAGTCAACCAAGATTTGATGCATAATAGCGAAAAAGCACCTTGAGCCTGTATTTGTCCTGTCTGTCCAGAGACTTGTCCTGAGCTTGCCGAAGGATTGCCGAGCGGAGCATGACGAAGGACCGAAGGGTGCATACAACAGTGATCCTTCGATTGGCTCAGGATGACACAAGAAGTATGTCATTCTGAGCGCTGATAAGCGCGAAGAATCCCTGTGATGTGTCGAAAGAATTAACATCATCATAGGGATCCTTCACGGAGCCTGTCCTGAGCCCTTCGGCGGAGTTTATCCCGAGTGAAGCCGAGGGGCTCAGGATGACATTCGATGAGAGTTGTTCTAAGAACCGCCGGGCGCTAAGAAGCCCAATGTTTCTGCGATTTGAAAGACATCAGCATCGGGATTTCCTCATTGCAGGATCCATCCTTGGTAAGGCCAAGGGCCCTTGGATGACTTTCATTTTGGGGATTTATATTATTCATAGTGATAATATGCTGTTTGCATCTGTTTGAACAGGAGGCCAAATGAAGCGTGTCTTTCTCCTGACGGGTGCGCCTGGATCAGGGAAGACGACGGCCATTCAAAAGATCCTCTCTCAACTCTCATGTGATGCAGGAGGTTTCTACACGGAGGAGATCCGTGAGGGGACCAGAAGGACCGGTTTCGCGTTGATTACGTTGGACGGGCGCAGTGGTGTGTTGGCCCATGTCCGCATTCGCGGAGCTCCGCGCATTGGCAAATACGGCGTAGATCTTTCTGTCATGGATGGGATCGCGGTAGACTGCTTGACGCGTGCGATGATAGCTAAGGATATCGTTGTCATCGATGAAATCGGGCCGATGGAACTGCAATCCAGGAGGTTTCGAGAGGTCGTGATGCAGGTCCTTGAAAGCGACGTGACCGTATTGGGTTCGATCGCCAAGCGCAGAACGGATTTCACGGATGTGATCAAAAGACATCCGAACGTGCGTGTGATCGAGATTGATCGAACGAATCGCGAGCAGATTCTAGAGGACATTTTGGGTTGGATCCGAATGACGGGTCGATGCGAGGTGGGGGACACAAACAAGGGAGAAAGTGCATAATCGTATTGGCAAGCATCGTTTTATCGATCATGGTGATCAGACAAAGCAGGAGGGAGCCAGATGTCAAACTTGTGGAAACTCAGCCCATCGGATCTGACATTCCTCTGGAGTGAGTGTCGCAGATGCTTTTATCTCAAGGTCGTCCAGGAGTTTAAACGCCCAGCGGCTCCCTTTCCCAAGATCTTCACCCGTATTGACCGTTTGATGCAGACGTATTTTGAGGGCAAAGCAACCGCAGAGATCTCACCCGCTCTGCCTGAAGGTGTGGTTAAGTTCGGTGATAAGTGGGTGAAATCTCAGCTCATCGATCTGCCGAACCACGATTCAAGCTGCTTCATCCTTGGTAAATTCGATACCGTCGTAGAATTCGCCGATTCATCCTATGGCGTTGTGGACTTCAAAACGACCGAGCCTACACCCAAACATGTGCCTTTCTACAGCCGCCAACTACATGCCTATGCTTACGCATTGGAACATCCTGCCCCGCGCAGATTTAGGTTGAGTCCCATCACCAGATTGGGCTTGCTTTGCGTCGAGCCTACTGCCATGGATCGATATCGCGACGATCAAGTGGCCTATATCGGGGATGTGAGCTGGCTGGACATCCCCAAAGACGAAGGTGAGTTCCTGGATTTCATCGATCAAATCTTATCGGTTCTGGAGTTATCAGGACCTCCGCCGCCAGGACCGGAATGTGGGTATTGTCGTTACCGTGAGGGAGCACGCGATACCGATTGGTAGTTTCCAGGGGAATAGGGATCGGGGGGAAGCAAGGCGCATGGGAACTTTGGCGCTTCGGCACCAGGGTCTCCAGAATAAGGTATTATCAAACCGGATCCCCTAGTGCCAAAGTAACTTGGTGCCCCTCAGTTCCCAATTCCTAATCCCCAATTCCTAATCCCCGATCCCTGATCCCTGATTCCAAATCCCCAAAAACTATATTGACATCCGATATAACGTGTGCTATTATAACGCTTAACGATATAACGGATAATGATATAACGTTGCTTGATATATAAGGATGAACCACATGCCCGAAGATAAACAGATCCAAAAGTATCTACCGCTTACCGAAGCCACGTATTACATCATGCTGGCGCTTGATGAACCTCTTCATGGCTACGGTGTCATGCAGAAGGTTAAGCAGACCAGTGAGGGGATGGTCGATGTCGGTCCGGGTACGCTCTACGGTGCCTTTTCCACCCTTCAGGAGGGGGGTTTGATCCGGATGGTTAAGAAAGAGGACCGCCGTAAGGTATACGCCTTGACCTCTAAGGGGATGCAGGTGCTTCGTGGGCAAATCCAGAGATTACAGATCATGACCAAGCTAGGATCTGATTTCCTTTCTAGACTTGGCTGAAAGGGAATGAAAAATGAATGCGATGGAGAAGAAAACGCTTCGAAGATTAAAGTGGTTTTTCGCCTGGCAAGATGATCAAGAGGAGGAATGGTTGCGAGACATGGCGAGAAAGGGATGGCACCTCTCCGCCTTGGGATTGCCAGGGTTCTACACCTTCACCCACGGGGAACCTCAGGACGTGGTCTACCGACTGGATTTCACCACGCCCAAGATCGATATGGATGAGTACATGCAACTTTTCCGAGACGCTGGTTGGGAACACCTCGGGTCGCTCGCGGGTTGGCAGTACTTCCGCAAACCGGCTGATGTAGAGGGGGCGAACCAGATCTACACCGATCCTGAATCCAAGATCCAGCGATACCGCCGACTGCTCGGTTATCTCACGCTCTTTCTTCCCATCATGATCGTGTTATTCACCAGGATAGGGGATCCTTCATCAGTCCCCTTTTTCAGTGTGATGAAATTATTCAGCGCGGTCGTTTTGATTTTTTTTGCTTATGCAATGGTGCGAATCTTGATGCGTATAAATCAGCTTCGAAGACGCTGAATGGTAGGGACAAGGGATCAGGGATCAGGATGATGGACTCTTCTAAGTTGTTTCCTGATCCCCAATCCCTGATTCCTGCTAATTCTTTAAGCCTCGCGCCTCTTGACAGATGTCTTCTTTGTCCTAAAATGTTTGAGAATGTGTTATGCCTGGTAGAAAAATTGCTTCAACGCCCATATACGCCCGCCCAGAGGTTCACACCTCCCGGCGGGCGTTTTATCACCACCTTCAATGGAGCCGTTCGGCTCTCTTTTTTTGCCAATTGACGCTGGCTCAAGGCCGAGGTGTAGAGTGATACGTCTTCCTGGTTTGATCGACCCCCACGTCCATCTACGCGAACCGGGCGCTACCCATAAGGAGGACTTCGATAGCGGCACTGCTGCGGCGCTTGCGGGGGGCTTCACCGCTGTGTTGGTGATGCCCAATACCCAACCGCCTCTGACAGATGAGCCCAGCTTGAAGCAGGCTCAAGCTGCGGCCAAGTCCAAGGCTCGATGTGACTACGGCATCTTTCTCGGCGCTGGTGCCGATAACGTCGCGACCGTTTCCAGCCTGGCATCACAAGCTTGTGGTCTGAAGATGTATCTCGATCAAACCTACGGCCCACTCCGCTTGGAGGGCTTAGCTGTGCTCCGAGACCATATCGGCAACTGGCCCGCCGATCGCCCTGTCGCGGTTCACGCTGAGGGACGCAGTCTGGCTGCAGCACTTCTCATCGCCACTTTATATGAACGACCCTTGCATGTTTGTCATGTAAGCCGGAAGGATGAGATTGCCCTCATCCGGAAAACAAAGGAGATCGGTTTGCCCGTGACCTGTGAAGTCACTCCGCATCACCTGTTCCTGACGGAGGATGATGTGCCGAAATTGGGAGCCGGGCGAGGGGAGGTGCGTCCGCGCTTAGCGACCGCTGCAGATAGAGATGCATTGTGGGCCAATCTAGATGTGGTTGATTGTTTTGCGACGGATCATGCTCCCCATACCCGATCTGAGAAGGACGGGGAGGACCCCCCTCCTGGCTTCCCTGGCCTGGAAACTGCGCTGGGATTGCTTCTTACCGCCGTGAGCGAAGGTCGGTTGACGCTCGATGACTTGATCATCCGCAGCCATACCAACCCGCGGCGAATCTTCGGATTGCCAGAGCAGCATGAGACTTTTGTTGAAATCGACCTCGACGCAGTCTGGGAGGTGCGCTCATCAGGGATGCACACACGCTGCGATTGGACACCCTTTGAGGGTATGCGTTTGCAGGGTCAGGTACGCCGCGTGACCTTGCGTAACAAACTAGCGTATGCCGATGGCGAGATCCTTGTCCCGCCAGGATATGGCAAAGACTTATCCTCTGTTACACACCAACAGATCAAATAGGAGGTATCTATGGCAGCTTTTGTCCCCCCCAATCAACGACGCGTACACAGTCCCCATCTTCCCCTCGGTGACCATCGCGAGGCTCCTTTCTATGGTAAGGACATCATTTCCGTCTCCCAATTTAGACGAGATGATCTGGAATACATCTTCGGGGTTGCCAAGGAGATGCGAGCGATGGTAGAGCGCGTCGGCACCTTTGACTTGCTTAAAGGGAAGATCTTAGCCAACTTGTTTTATGAGCCTTCCACCCGCACTTCGTCGTCTTTCCTGTCAGCAATGGAGCGTCTTGGTGGAAGTGTGATACCCATCAGCGAGGTAACCTACTCTTCGGTTGCTAAGGGGGAGTCCTTACCCGACACAATCCGCACGCTGGAATGCTACGCTGATGTGATTGTGATCAGGCACCCGGAGGTCGGTTCGGCGAAACTGGCCGCAGAATACGCTCGCAAGCCCATCATCAACGGTGGCGATGGCATTGGCGAGCATCCGACCCAGGCGTTGCTCGACCTCTTTACGATTGAGGAAGAGTTGAGGAGGGTGGACGGACTGACGGTGACGATGCTTGGTGATCTGAAGTATGGTCGTACGGTCCATTCTTTGGCCCGTTTGCTGTCCCTATTCGTCGTGAGGTTGAATTACGTTTCGCCAGATATTCTTCGCATGCCTTCTGAGTTGATCGAGGAGCTTGCTGCCAAAGGCGTCTCGCAGAAAGAGTACACGACACTCGAGCCGGTACTGGCGGAAACAGACGTTTTGTATGTCACACGCGTGCAAAAAGAGCGTTTCGAGGATTTATCTGAGTATGAACAGGCGAAGGGAGCTTTTATGATCACTCCGGAAACGCTCCAAGCTGCTAAGGATGAGATGATCGTGATGCATCCACTGCCTCGCGTGGGAGAGATCAGTTTAGAGCTCGACTCAGATCCACGAGCGGCTTACTTCCGTCAGATGGAATACGGTCTTTATGTGCGGATGGCTTTGTTGGCGATGGTATTGGGAAAGGCATGAGGGAGAAGGGATCAGGGATCGGGGATCAGGGATTAGGCGTTGAATGCCCACTGATCCCCGATCCCTGATCCCTATGAGCAACTTTAGGGAGTGCTATGTCGTTTTTCGATTATCTCACCAATCGAATTCAAGAAGCTGATTCCCTCCTCTGCATCGGCCTCGATCCTCACCCAGAATTTCTCCGTCGCTCGACGGCCGAAGAGGCCCGTGACTTCTGCTGGGGCTTGATCGAGGCGACGGCCGATCAAGCTTGTGCTTTCAAGCCCAACAGCGCTTTCTTTGAGGTCTTCGGTGCTGAGGGATGGACAGCCTTACGAGAGGTGATCGCAGCGGTGCCCGAGGGTATCCCGGTTATTCTCGATGCCAAGCGTGGTGACATTGCCTCCACCAGTCACGCGTACAGCCGGGCCGTGTTCGAGACGCTAGGTGCGGATGCGGTCACCCTAAGCCCTTACTTGGGAAGAGATAGCTTAGAACCATTTCTCGCCGATCCGGAACGAGGGGTCTTTCTTCTTTGTAAAACATCCAATCCTGGAGCCGATGATCTCCAAGTGCTCAGCATCGAGGGGATCGAGCCGCTCTATCTACGGCTCGCTCGGATAGCTTCTGCATGGAACACAGCGGACAACTTGGGCCTGGTCGTAGGCGCAACCGATCCGGTTGCGTTGACGGAGGTACGTCGGGCAGTTCCTGATATTTGGCTCCTTGCACCGGGAGTCGGCGCTCAAGGTGGAGACCTCGAGGCGGTGCTGCGAGCGGGATTACGAGAGGACGGGCTCGGGATGGTCATACCGGTGTCGCGTGGGATTGCCAAGGCGGAAGATCCGCGCGTCGAGGCCATTCGACTCAAGGAGATGATTAACAGCGTTCGTAGTTCCTTGAGTGAAGTACCTGTCCCTGTTCTGTCATCACACCTCACCGCGCTGGCTGATGCGTTGCTGGAAGCCGATTGTGTTCGCTTTGGCCAATTCACGCTCAAATCCGGGGTGAAGTCGCCAATCTATATCGATTTGCGGCTTTTGGCCTCTCGACCCACCCTGCTGATGCGTGTCGCAAGCGCTTATCTCCCCGTTCTCAAGAGCTTGCGCTATGATCGGCTGGCTGCTCTGCCCTATGCTGCCTTGCCCATCGCAACCGCCATTTCCCTGCAAACCGGTCGACCGATGGTCTACCCACGTAAGGAGATCAAAGACTACGGCATGGGATCTGCGGTTGAAGGTGGTTTTGAGCGGGGTGAGAGGGTCGTTTTGATCGATGATTTGGCGACCACTGGCGGCAGCAAGTTCGAAGCGATCGAACGCCTGCAAGCTGCTGGCCTGGAGGTAAATGACGTGGTAGTGCTGATCGATCGTCAAGGAGGGGCTACGCAGGACCTCGCTGAAGCAGGCTACCGATTGCATGCGGTGTTCACCTTGTCGCAATTGATCGAACATTGGGCCGGAGCCGGAAAGGTGTCTCAGCAGCAAGCAGATGAGGTAAAGAAGTTCTTAGGGATTGGGGATTAGGGATCAGGGACTGATGGGGCACCAAGGCGCATGGGCACCAGGGCACCCGGGCGTCTCTAAGATCAGGAATGATCAGCCCAGGTGCCCTGGTGGCCATCCTTTCCTGATCCCTAATCCCCGATCCCACTCATATGTGATTGACTTGATGAAATCATTGCCCTCACACCGCACAACTGCTCTTCAAGCTCTACTTGTAACCTTCCTCTGGTCTACCTCCTATGTGTTGGTCAAGATCGGCTTGCGCGAGATACCCGCGCTCACTTTTGCAGGTATACGTTATGGGTTGGCATTTTTGGTGTTGTTGATCCTGGCTACTCGCGGTGGACACATCCGCAGTTTGCGCGGCATCCGTCGTCATATATGGTTTCGATTGATCACCCTTGGCTTGTTGTTTTACACGTTGACACAAGGGGGCAATTTCCTGGCGTTGAATTACTTACCAGCAGTTTCGGTAAATCTATTGTTTAGTCTCACATCCATCTTTGTTGCGATGATGGGAATCCCAGTCCTCGGTGAGCGTCCCACAGTCCTTCAATGGGTGGGGATCTGGATCGCATTGCTTGGAGCGGTGGTTTATTTCTATCCTGTCTCTTTCCCTGCTGGCCAGATCATTGGTATCACCGCTGCTGTGGTAGGTCTACTTGCAAATTCAGCATCTTCGATCCTGGGACGGGAGATTAATCGTCAACGAGACCTCGAGCCCATTCAGGTGACACTGGTAAGCATGGGTGTTGGAGCCTTTGTCCTCTTAACGATCGGGATACAATTTCAGGGTTTACCTCAACTTACGCTGACCAATTGGGCCATTATTACTTGGCTGGCGGTGGTCAACACGGCTTTCGCCTTTACGCTGTGGAACCGTACCCTACGAACACTCTCAGCGATGGAGTCGAGCATCATCAACAATACGATGTTGATACAAATTCCTGTCCTGGCTGTGCTATTTCTTGGTGAAAGGATCAACTTGAAGGAAATCATTGGATTAGTCATCGCAGGGTTGGGCGCAGTGATTGTTCAACTTGCGCGTCGGGATGATGGGAAGGGATCAGGGATTGGGGACTAGGAATTAGGCGTTGAACATCCACTGATCCCTGATCCCTAATCCCCGGTCCCTTATTACACGACATGCCTAATTACAAATCTATTCGACCTTTGATCTTCAAACTCGATCCCGAGAGGGCTCATCAGTTGACGTTACGGATCCTGGAGTTGTCAGGGGCACTGCCACCCGTTCGGGCTTGGATGTGGCGGGTTTTCTCTTTAGAGAAGTCGGATTTACGTGTTCATGCCTTTGGATTGGATTTTCCGAATCCCGTTGGAATGGCAGCCGGGTACGACAAGGACGGTCGTGCTTTCCGTGGCTTGGCATGTTTGGGCTTTGGGCATTTGGAGTTAGGCACCGTCACCCCACATTCACAGGTGGGAAATCCCCGGCCACGTGTTTTTCGTTTGCCTCAGGACCGGGCTTTGATCAATCGCATGGGATTTCCAAATGCGGGCTCCGAAGCTTTGCTGCGCAGATTACAAAGTGGGGGACGCCTACCAGGTGTTGTGTTAGGGGTCAACATTGGTAAAGGCATGGACACACCGCTTATTAAGGCGTCGGAGGACTACCTGACTTTGTTGAGGATTTTTTACCCTGTAGCGGACTACCTAGCGATCAATATCTCGTCGCCGAACACGATCGGGCTTCGTCGCTTGCAGGCGAGGGAGTATCTGGAGGATCTTTTGGGAGCCCTTTCTTCCGCCAGGTCTGATTTGGAGGCTACAGGGAGACGGAGGGTCCCGATCTTGGTCAAACTCTCGCCGGATCTAAATGATGACGAACTAGAGGACGCCGTTGCTGTCGTGCAGGGGACTGGGATGGACGGCATCATTGCAACCAATACCACCGTCGATCGATCGGCATTGTCCTCATCCTATCGTGAAGAGACGGGAGGCCTGAGCGGCACCCCGCTCAGAGAGCGCTCGACGGAGATGGTGCGCCAAATCTATCAACTAAGCGGTGGCGGGCTACCCATTGTAGGTGTGGGTGGGATATTCTCCGTAGAGGATGCCCGTGAAAAACTTGAGGCTGGGGCGACGCTGATCCAGATTTATACCGGGCTCGTCTATCGAGGACCGGGCTTGGTGAGAGAAATCTTGGAAGGATTGTAAGGTTATAAACGCGGGCTCCCTTCCATTTATTGTGAAAGTTAAGCCACTTTGTAGTTCCTGGTTTCTTTTTAATCAAAGCGGTCCGATTGGGTTAAAGCTTCTCTGAGAGACCTCCCCACGAGCTATAAGCTCGCGGGGAGGTGACGAAAAGATCTCCCAGGCCATAAATTCTCTTCCAAAGCCTGACCGAAGCACTTTCGTGCCGAGAAATCCCTATGATGCAACCTCTAAATTAGAACCACCATAGGGATTTCTCGCGGAGCCGTAGGTCCCGAGCATTGCCGAGGGGCTCGGAATGACATGAAAGCCGAGTATGTTTGTGGCTTTATGAGATGCGGATTCAAGCGCCAGTTCAGACTCAAGGATTCTGTTGGGCTTTCTTTGTTAAGTGTTAAAGAACAGGAAGTTCGTTCTATGATTTTTGAGACTAATCATAGAGATCATTTAGCCACACTCTTTGAGGAAGAAATAAAAAGAGCCTCCCATATTCATGGGAGGCTGTAGTATTCCCTGAGGATGTCTGATTATACCTCAGGGATTTTCAGGACCTGACCCGTCACAATGAGATTGGGATTATCTCCAATGACATCTTTATTGGCCTCGTAGATGATCATCCACTTCTCTTTGACAGCCGAGCCGTAGTGTTTCAAAGATATTTCACTCAGGGTCTCGCCCTTGGCGACGGTGTGTACCGCCTTGATCTTCTGCTCTGCCTTCTTGCGGGCCTCCTCCAACTGTCGTTTCCTGGCCTCCATTGCTTTTCTCATGCCTTCATCCATGACCATTAGCACTCCTCCTTTATCTCACTTAGTTTCGGAAATATCATTTGTAGTTATTATAATCGCCTTTTGCGATCTCCTCGCTTGGATCAACTCTGGTGATACACCACCGAGGTTGACACTGGCAAATTGTTAAGCGAAACTGTCAAAAGCATGTGGGAAAGACTTAGGGGGACTTTTATGCTCGCTCGCTTTTCTCGACGTTGGATCACCTTGATCATTCCAATCCTGATTGTGTTCGTTTTGATAGGGCTCTATGTTATTTTTTATTTCAAAACTCAGCATGAATCTTTTCCACACCCATCCGAAACAGCCTCGAATATAGGTTGGTTTGCAATATATTTCACCGACCCGACAAGCCCCTCGGCTTCCACCCTGCGTGGTGGACCGGACGCAGCGTTGGCCGAGGCGATCGACTCGGCGCGATACAGCGTCGATGTGGCTATTTATCGGCTTGACTTGTGGAGCATCCGAGACGCCTTGATCCGTGCCCACAAGCGCGGGGTTGTGGTGCGAGTGATCACCGACAGCACACATGGGGACGAAGCGGAGATCCTTGATCTGAGGACAGCAGGGGTCCGTGTCATTGATGATCAACGTGAGACTTTAATGCATCATAAGTTCGTTGTTATCGATGGGATCGATGTCTGGACGGGTTCGATGAATTTCACCGTTAGTGGAGCTTACAGGAACAACAACAACCTGATCCGGATTCGCTCGAGTCGGGTTGGGCAGGATTACACCCACGAGTTTGAGGAGATGTATCTAGAGGAGCGGTTCGGCGCACTGTCGGAAGCCGATACGCCTTATCCCCTCGTGACCATTGATGGGATTCAGGTGGAGGTGTACTTCTCACCCGACGATGAGGTTGAGGATCACATCGACTTGGTTTTACACAGAGCGGCGAAGAGCATAGATTTTATGGTTTATTCGTTCACCTCAGATGTACTTTCAGAAACGATGCTGGCAAGAGCGAGGGCCGGCGTCGAGGTGCGTGGGGTCATTGAAAGGGATCAGGTATCCAATCTTGGCAGTGACTATGAGCGTCTTCGCCAAGCGGGTTTGGATGTCCGTTCGGACAGCAATCCCCGCAACATGCATCATAAAGTAATCATCATCGATGGATCCATTGTAATCACTGGATCTTACAACTTTAGCCGCAGTGCGAAAGAACATAATGACGAGAATGTCCTAATCTTGTATGATGTTAGGGTAAGTGAAGAATACCTGTTAGAATTCGAACGAATCTTCGAAATTGCTACCCCATAGGGGATGAGAATACCAGGAAAGTGAGGCTGAAGTGGAATTCAACGGCAAATTCTATATTGGACGAGCTTATGATCTGAAGACACAGGCTCTCGAGGAGCCCATTCTGTATGATCCTGATGACCTGACCACCCACGGCGTAGTGGTTGGTATGACAGGTTCGGGTAAGACCGGCTTGTGTATCGACATCCTGGAGGAGGCTGCGCTCAGAGGGATCCCCGCACTGCTTGTCGATCCCAAGGGGGATCTCACCAACCTGCTTCTCCATTTCCCAAATCTCGCACCGGAAGACTTCCTCCCTTGGGTTGATGCTGACCAGGCACGTCGGGAAGGAAAATCAGTGGAACAGTTGGCGACAGAGGTCGCAGGGCTTTGGTCAAAGGGACTGGGGAAGTGGGACATCACCTCGGAGAGGATCGATCGGGTGAGGCGGGCGGTCGATTATGCCATTTACACCCCAGGATCGGATGCAGGCTTCCCAGTCAGCATCCTGGCCTCGCTTGAAGCACCTTCGATCCCCTGGGACGAGAATCGAGAACTCCTGCGTGAAAAAATCTCCGGCACCGTGACTGCGGTTTTGGGTTTGGTGGGGATCGAGGCCGATCCGGTACGTTCCCGAGAGCACATCTTACTTGCCAACATCTTCGAGGAAGCATGGCAGGCGGGACGGGATCTGAATATGCTTGAATTAATCCGTCAGGTGCAGAATCCACCCTTTGAGAAGCTTGGCGCACTTGAAGTGGAGCAGTTTTATCCCTCTGACGATCGTTTTGAATTATCGATGGCGCTCAACAATCTGTTGGCTGCGCCAGCGTTCGAGATCTGGACGGAAGGTGCCGCGCTGGATATCCATGCCATGCTTTGGACACCCGAAGGGAAGCCACGACAGAGCGTTTTCTACCTGGCGCACCTACCGGACAACGAGCGAATGTTCTTCGTTACCTTGCTGCTGACCGCGGTCGAGGCGTGGATGCGAACACAACCCGGCTCGCCTTCTTTGCGAGCGCTATTGTACTTTGATGAAGTCTATGGGTTCCTACCGCCGGTGGCCAATCCACCATCGAAGCCGCCGTTGCTGCGTCTACTGAAACAAGCACGTGCCTTTGGACTTGGATTGCTACTCACCACACAGAACCCAGTTGATCTTGACTATAAAGCATTGAGCAACGCTGGCACCTGGTTCATCGGAAAATTGCAAACAGAACAGGACAAGGCGCGATTATTGGATGGCTTGGAAGGTGTGGATGTCAAGGAAGGCGAGTTCGATCGCACCCAGATTGACAAACTAATCTCAGCGCTGGGGAAGCGTGTTTTCCTGCTCCATAACGTACACGAGAGGGACCCTCAGATCTTTCACACCCGCTGGGCGATGGCCTATCTTCGAGGTCCTATCACCCGTACTAGGCTGCGTGCGTTGAACGAATTCGTTGGCGCTGTTGCAGCGCTCCCCCCTGTAGAGCGAGAGGTCGAACCCATTGTAGAGATGGTGGCGGGACCCATACCTTCGACCCCACCGGCCCTTGCAGATACATCCGTCACCAAACCCACGGTGCCCCAACGGGTGGAGGAACTTTTCTTGCCGAACAACTTGACCGTGGCTGAGGCGCTCAAGCTTTCAGGGCGGGAAGCACCCGGAGCGAAAGTGGCGGGTTTGATCTATCGACCCGCATTGCTGGCTCAGGCGGCGGTACGTTACCTCGACCGCAAGGTCGGTCTCGATCATGATAAGACGGTAACGGCGTTAACGGCTGAGGTCTCCCCCAGGGGTGTGGTCCATTGGGAAGAAGTCTTGACAGAGCGCGTTGAGCCTTCATCCCTCGACCGGGCTCCGGCTCCTGAGGCACAGTTCGCTGACTTAGAAGCTCCCCTCAACGATGCGAAGATCTTGAAGGAATTGGAAAAGGATTTCCTCGACTACATCTATTACAGCGCTGGGTTGCGCCTGCCATCTAATCCTGCTCTCAAGCTGGTCGCCCAGCCGGGCATGACGGAGGAGGAATTTACAAGGCAATGTGCTGAGGCTGCTCAGGAAGGTCGGGAGGCTGAGGAAGATAAACTGAGAGATAAGTACGAAACGAAGATCAAAAGGATCGAGGACAAATTAACCAGGGAAGAGCGCGAGTTATCCGAAGATCAGGCCGAGGCCCAAGCACGTAAGATAGAAGGATATGTAGGCACAGCTGAGACAGTTGCTAGCTTTTTGGGGTTTGGCAGACGACGCAGCATTTCTGCCGCGATGTCCAAGCATCGAATGACGAAGAAAGCAGAAGCAGATATCGAGGAATCGATAGAACAGATCGAGATCTTCAAGCAGGATTTAGCCGAGATCGAAAAGGAATTGGTTGGAGAGCTTGAAGAGATCAAGGAGAGGTGGGGTGAGGCGGCTGCGAAGATCGAAGAGACGGTGATCACGCCTTTCAAAAAAGACATTCACCTCGAACTCTTTGGCGTGGCATGGATTCCTCATTGGAGATTGGAAATCGGAGCAGAGGCCCTCGAGGTGTTGGGATACGGGTCTGAGTAGATCGTAAGTCGCAAGTCACAAGCTGCAAGCTTCAAGCCACATGCTGTAGTCGCAGGCTTTCGCCTGCGCAAGATCACGACATAAGTAGATCAAGTCGCAAATTGCAAGTCAACTCTCACGTATCACGTTTCACGTTTCACGCCTCACACTTCTCTGCGCACCTGCGTTATCTACCCCGTGATCGGCCACGTTGGTAACACATCGATGTCGAGGGCGTCACGTTGACCAGCAAGAAATCTCCTGTGTCCCACGGCGGCGATCATGGCCGCGTTATCCGTGCAAAGCTCTAAAGGCGGCATCCGTACCGGGATCTTGGCCTGGGATTGAAAAGCCTCGCGCAATGGCTTGTTCGCCGAGACACCCCCGGCGAACAGGATTTCTTTGGCCTCGAAGGTTTCCGCAGCCGCCAGCGTCTTGCCCACCAATACGTCGACCACTGCTGCTTGGAAAGCTGCAGCCAGATTGGCGATGGGAAGACCGGGGCGAGGCGCTTCCACTCCGGCCTCAAGTTCGGGTTGTCGTTCGCGGACTTCACGCAAGACCGCTGTTTTCAAACCGCTGAATGAGAAGTTCCATGTGCCCTCCAACCAAGCACGTGGAAACTTGAAGGACCCCGGATCGCCGTTCTCCGCCGCTTCCTGAATGGCAGGGCCACCGGGGTACGCCAGTCCAAGCAGGCGTGCGACTTTGTCGAACGCTTCGCCCGCAGCATCGTCGAGCGTCCCACCGAGACGCTGGTACGATAAGTGATCACGCATCAAGACCAACTCGGTATGGCCACCGGATACCATCAATCCCAGGAGAGGGAAGCTTGGTTCTGGTTCGTCCTCTACCAGCCAGATCGAATAAAGATGGGCTTCGAGATGATTGATCCCCAAGAGAGGCAAACCTGAACCCAAGGCCAATCCCTTGGCCATGTTCATCCCCACTACAAGTGAACCGGCCAAGCCAGGTCCTCGAGTGACGGCTATGGCATCGACGGCCTCCAAACCAACATGAGCTTGCGACAAAGTGCTAGAGATCACTTGGTAGATGGTCTCGATGTGAGCTCGAGAGGCCATCTCGGGGAATATACCGCCATATTGTGCGTGCATGGCCGCTTGTGAGGCCACAACACTTGAGACGATGTGCTGTCCATTTTCTACAACCGCCGCGGCGGTCTCGTCACATGAAGTTTCAATGCCCAGAATGCGTGTATCTTCGCTCATCTTGTGATACTCAAATTCGCTTGGTCTCTACCATTTTACAGGCACATGGGTACTTTGGCACCTGGGCACTAAGGCACTTAGTAAAAACCCAAGCGCCTAGGTGCCCTAGTGCCCACCTACACGTCCTTCATCTTCAGGATCAAATCTTTCGGGTATTCCGCTAAGACCTCCAAATTACCATCGGGTCGAACCCAGATCGTATCTTCGATGCGCATGCCTATCTCACGCTCAGGGTAGTAGAGCCCTGGTTCATGGGTGATCACTGAGCCTGGCAAGAGTTGATCTTCATTGCTTTCCACGTGGCTGAAACTCGGTCCCTCGTGAATGGCCAAACCTACGCCATGAGCCAAACCATGGACATACCCTTCCTTTGTTCGAGGGGTGTTAAGCACGCTGGGATGCCCCTTCTTCTCGAAAAGTTCGCAAGCCATAACCTGATAATCGCGACAAGGTGTGTTGGGTACCATCGCAGCGTAAACGGATTGATAGACATCGAGCACATCTTCGTAGACTTCCTGGACCTCATCTGGAGCATAGCCTAGACACCAAGTTCGGGTGAAGTCGTGAAAATACCCGCCACCGGTTTGGCACGGGTAAATATCGAACACGATCGGTTTACCGATCGGGATCAGATCATCATCTTTGCCAGCGCTGTGAGGCACTCCGGCATCATGACCGATGGCGAAGATCGATCCCTCCGGGTTATCGGCACCACGCATCGCCAGCCAGAGGTTGATCCGCCGTTTGACCTCACCTACTGTGAGCGCGCCTCCCTCGCGATCAACAAGCACGCCATCCTTTACTTGGTGTGAAGTAAGAAAACCAGCCACATCGGCGACCACGGCGGCAGTGATCTTGCCCACCTCCTGGATGTGCTTCACCTCGTCATGATCTTTTGTTGTGCGTGCGCGAGTGAGCACAGATCGATCAGGTGCTTCGCCGACGATTTCGATCTCTGCCATAGCTTCATCGAGCAAGTTGAGAGCTGTGTAGAGTGGTCCCGCTTCGACCTTGCCGTAAATCCCCACACGGCCGTGTACTCCATAATCTTCGAAGATTCGCTGTAACAGCATCATCCTCGCTCGAATTTGATCGCCACCTGCTTCCTTCAAGATCTTGATCGTATCGTAGTCAGTCAAATCCTTCGTCCCTAAACCGGTCGAGGCGGCTTCCTCACGCTCCATGGAACTGTGGAACAGGATCGGTACGTCCCCACGATTTTTTAGAAGATAACCTTGGGTTACATGAACCAAGCCGGTGAAGTAGGTCATGTAGGGGTTGTGACCCGCAGGACCTGAAACCAGCAATGCGTCGAGGTTGGCCTCCCCCATCAGTTGGTCGATGTCGGTTTTCATGTAGGGTCTCCTAGCGTTTCGTTTTCTCAAATCTAGGGATCAGGGATCGGGGATTAGGGATCAGGAATTGATGGGGCACCAAGTCGCTTTGGCACCAGGGCACCTGGGTTGATATTTCTTGCACCTGGATACACCCAGGAGCCGAAGTGCCCAAGTACCTTATTGTTTCCTAATTCCTAGTCCCCAATCCTTAGAGCAACCCCTCAAGGGCTCTCAGTAGCTCCTCCTCCTGCTCCACCAACACCGTCCGTGGATCCAACACGACCCGGTCATCCTCAATACGGGCAATGATCGGTGGGTCAGACCCACGTAGATGTGCAGTGAAGGCATTGGGGTACCTCACACTGAGCGCTAACAAACTTGAGGGTAGGGTTTCCTCCGGGAGGCTTCCACCTCCCACGGTTGATTGACCTGGGATGACCTCTCCTTGACCAAGCCGCTCGGCCCATGCTTCTGAACGTTTTTGCAGCTGATCAAGTGGGGCTGCGATCATCTGCCATATGGGAATCTCGTGCACCGCATCGTCCCTGAGATAGTGCCTCAAGGTGGCAACAAGAGCTGCCAGGCAGAGTTTGTCAGGTCTGACTGCTCGAGACAGCGGGTGCCGTCGTAATCGATCGACGAATGGCTTTTTACCGATCAGGATCCCTGCTTGAGGCCCTCCCAGCAGCTTATCGCCCGAGAATGCGACCAGCGAAGCGCCTGCACCCAGAGACTCTTGCACCATTGGCTCGTGGCCGAGGCCGAATTGGGCTGTATCGATTAACGCGCCTGAACCAAGGTCATCGAGAACAGGGATGTCGTAGCGCTTGCCAAGGTCAACCAATTCACCCAAAGCAGGTTCTGTGGTAAACCCAATGATTCTAAAATTAGAGTGGTGTACCCGCAGGATCAACCCGGTACGCTCATGGATGGCGTCTTCGTAGTCTTGCAAATGTGTCCGATTGGTGGTGCCGACTTCAATTAATTTTGCACCAGATTGTTTCATGATATCTGGTATGCGAAATCCGCCACCGATCTCAATCAATTGTGAGCGTGAGACGATCACATCTTTGCGACGTGCCATGGAGGTGAGGGCCAACAAGACTGCGGCGGCGTTGTTATTAACCACGAAAGCGGCCTCCCCACCGGTTAGTCGAGTGAGCAGACCTTCGGCATGATCTTCACGTTTACCGCGTACACCACGTTTGAGGTTGTACTCGAGGGTGCTGTAGCCTTCAGCGACATCGATCATCGCTTGGCGTGCCGCTCTACAGAGAGGAGCACGGCCGAGGTTGGTGTGGATAATGACACCCGTGGCATTGATCACTGGCTGCAGCGTAGGCGCCAGCCAGTGATCGAGGGTCTTGTGTGCTTCTTCTATAAGGATGTCTTCCTGAGGGGGAGGGTGACCTTCACGAATGGCTTCGCGGGCTGCATCCAACCTATCACGGATGGCCTCCAATGTGAGTGGACGACCGTAAGTAGCTTCAAGCTTAGCAGCTCTCTGTAGCAAACGCTCAACCGAGGGCAGATCACGAAGGCTCACCGACCAGGTCTCCATGTACTGCGTTCAAGAATCCTCATGAACCACTCTAAGGCCGCCAATCCCACTGCGAGGAGGATCGCCAACGAAAGAGTCAGATTGCGGTTGATTTGGAGCCAGATGCAAAGGGTGGTGTACAAACCGATCCATAATCCTTGGCGTAATAGAGTCGAGGGGGGAGCGGGTCGGCTTGCGCCAAAGCGACGGTTAAGCATCCAAACGAAAGGCAGCGTTGTGCCGGTAACTGCCAAGGTCCACAAGAAGAAAAAAAGCCAACGTGGCCCGACCGTGGGGAGTGTGCTGGTTAACAGGAAATACAAACCCACCCAACCGATGACGGCCAGGATGATGGCAGCAATGATCAGGCTACGGTAATCCGGCGATGGTAAATCGGACATTCTCTAACGTCCTCGATGTCTAGATTGGAATTATAGCCCAGCGCGATGAAGGTTGGGAACTCCTTTCTGAAGAATGGGTGTATATCATAAAGTTCGAAGTGCAAATGACAGAGAAGAAGAAAGGGCGTATTGTAGGGTCGCTCATTCGCAACAACAGCACATATCCTTCATTGAATACGATGAGGCGTGCCAATCAAACTAAGGCATGCCTATCAGGAACAGAGATGGTCCCTGAGGTATAATCCGCCGAGGGACCCAATGTCGCTCATTACGGCCACGGATTTAGCAAAATCATACGGCGCCCAAGATGTTTTTGAGGGTGTGTCGGTTGCCATTCCCCACCAGGCGCGCATCGCCCTGGTGGGGCCTAACGGAATCGGCAAGACGACCCTATTACGGTTGCTCGCAGGATTAGAGAAATCGGACGAAGGGCGGATACAGAAGGCGCGTTGGTTGCGTATCGGTTATTTGCCACAGGAAGTAAGCTATTCTCGATCACGCAAGGATGAGTTGAAGCGGACATTGTGGGATTCATGTCAAGAGGCATTCAGCGAAATTCGCGCCCAAGAAGTTGAACTCGCTCATTTAGAGGAGCTGATGGCAGATCCGCGCGAGTCAGAGAAAGCGATCGCGCGCTACGGACCACTTCAGGAAGCCTTCGAGCATGCTGGGGGATACATCTATCCTTCCCGGATTCGTCAAGTCCTGAATGGCTTAGGTTTCGCTCCCGAAGAGTATGGCCGTCCTCTAGAGCAGTTTTCAGGAGGTGAGAGGACACGAGCGCTCCTGGCCAAACTGTTATTGGAGGACCCTGATCTACTGATCTTGGATGAACCAACGAACCATTTGGATATCTCGGCAATAGAGTGGCTAGAGGCATGGTTACGGGATTGGCGAGGCGCTGAGGTGTTGGTATCCCATGATCGTTACTTATTGGATCGGCTGATTGACACGGTGTGGGAGTTAAAACCGCAGGGTGTTGAGATTTATCGCGGTAATTACTCGGCGTATGTGCAGCAACGTGAAGAACGACAGGAGTATCATGCGACCCGCTATCGTGCGCAACTGGAGCACGTCCGGCGCGAACAGGAATTTATCCGTCGCAATATCGCGGGTCAAAATACCCGTCAAGCGCAGGGGCGCCGAAAGCGATTAGAGCGATTATTGCGTGAGGAAGCCATCGCGCGTCCGGTGAAGGAGCGCGCGGTGCGCATCGATTTTGGTCAGGTGGATCGATCAGGCGATCATGTGATAGAGACTCATGAATTGATGATCGGATATCGAGACTCGGACGAACCTCTGTTTGAGGTTCCCGATTTGCTCCTCACGAGGGGGGAGTGTGTTGCCCTGATCGGGCCTAACGGTGCGGGAAAGACCACCTTTTTAAAGACGTTGTTGGGAGACATCCAGCCCTGGGCTGGTGAGGTGAAACTGGGCGCTAGCCTGCAGGTCGGCTACTTTGCGCAAGCACATGAAGACTTGGATCCTGAACAAACTGTGTTAGAAGAGATCCTGAGTGTTGCTCCGAAGATGAAAGTGTCCCAAGCGCGTGATTGGCTGGCGCGGTTCCTTTTCGTCGGGGACAGCGTGGATAAACCGATCGAGATACTCTCGGGTGGTGAACGTGGCCGTGTAGCGCTCGCCAAGTTGGCGTTGGAGGGGGCTAACCTCCTGCTGCTGGATGAGCCAACGAACCATCTCGACATTCCCTCTCAAGAAATACTGGAAGAAGCGCTCAACGATTTTCCAGGTACAATCCTGCTTGTGTCCCACGACAGGTATCTGATCAATGCCTTGGCGACACAAGTATGGGCCATCGCACGACAAGCCCGAACGCTGGAGGTCTTCACTGGCGGTTATGAAACGTATTTAGATTCCCAGCGGGTGAGAGCCGAGGCTCGAAAAGCCATATCTAAGAAAGCCTCTGACAAAGATCGCACACCAAAAGGATCAGGAGCTGGTATTCGTCTGACTGAAGTAGAGGAGCGCATTGAAGCGCTGGAAAGCGCGTTGGTCCAAGTAACGCGCCAACTTGAAGAGGCGGGCAACGATCTTGAACAACTCCACCGGCTGGGGGACCTTTATACAGAACTGGAGGCAGATTTAGAGAGACAAATCGCTCTCTGGGAGGGCTTAGCGCGGGGCGAGGCGCTCGCATGATATAATCTGCCGAGTTTGAAACTGAGATGAGTATCGGAAGATGGATTCAGATCCCCGACGCGCGGTAAAGACACGCCGCGTGTTCCCACCATGGTTAATTCGGATCCTTGCAGGAGCTTTCATCCTGACAGCGGTCCTTTCCATTTACTTGGTATTTGTTATGGTGCGAGGCCTAGCGGCCGCATGGAGCGGAACTGGGTTGCCTTCGTTCAACATCTCTGGGGGGGAGGTCGCGAGCGGCACATCAGGACCCGATACCACCCCGACCGTTGTGTTGATGGATGAGCTGCCCGAACCATGGAGTGGTACCAGTCGGGTGACCATCCTTCTCATGGGGTTGGATTATCGAGATTGGGAAAGTGGCGAGGGCGCACCCCGGACAGACTCGATGATGTTGGTGACAATGGATCCCATCAGCGAGACGGCTGGCATGCTTTCAATCCCCCGTGATCTTTGGGTTGAGATCCCTGCTTATGGTCATGGACGCATCAATACCGCATATGCTCTTGGAGAGCAGGACCGACTACCAGGCGGGGGACCGGGACTAGCCGTAAGAACGGTCGAGAAGCTCTTGGGGGTTCCCATTCAGTACTATGTGCAACTTGACTTTGGCGCTTTTGTACGCATTATCGATGAAATTGGCGGGGTGGAGATCGATATTCCGGATTGGATCACGATCGATCCAATTGGACCGGACAATACGGTGGTAAAAGGCCCCGGCGTTACGACGCTCTCGGGAGACTTGGCTTTGGCTTACGCCCGTGCAAGGCACACGGAAGGAGGGGATTTCGACCGCGCGCGTCGTCAACAGCAGCTTGCAATAGCCCTCCGTGATCAACTGCCCGGGATGGTACCTACGATCGTCACAAAGGCACCAGCGCTTTACCAGGAGCTAGCCTCCGGTATACGCACGAACCTCTCGTTAGACCAGATGATCGCGCTCGGCATGTTAGCGCTACAGATTTCGCCCGATGACATCCGTAGTGCAATCATTGGCCCACCAGATATGGTTACGTTGGAAATGGTCACTTATGGAGGTGAGGAGGCAGAGGTTTTAAAACCGGTGCCGAATCAGATCCGCATGTTGCGCGACGAGATCTTCACCGCGATGGGGGCGATTGGCCCCTCGATCTCAGTTGAAGATGCGGCGGTCGCTGCCGACCAGGAGACCGCACGTGTGGCGGTCCTCAATGGAACCGGGGAGGAGGGACTGGCGGGAAGGATGGCCGAGGTCTTCATCAAACTTGGTTTGAACGTGGTTGAGATTGGAAACGCAGATAGTTGGAACTATCTTACAACACATGTCAAGGATTACACCGGCAATCCTTACACAACCCAGTACTTGATGGAGTTAATGGATCTGTCACAGAGTCAGATCCTCTTCCAGTCTGTTCCCGATTCCGAGATCGACGTTGCGATCATCGTCGGATACGATTGGCCGGAGCTTTTGGCTAAGATTTCGCGTTAAACTTGATCTGTCAGGGTGGAGGTGGAAGAGTCGGACTTGTTAGCTCAGAAGTCCGATGCAGGTGCTCCCAAACACAGTCTTCATCGTTGGGTGTAGGGGCGCAATAATTTGCGCCCCTACGAGGTCTAATCAGATTGTTTTTTAGCCTTAGATTTGTTTTGATTGGGTGTGGTAATTTGGTAAGGTAATGAGAGATTTTAAGAAGCCATATTTATTCCTCTAAAGTATTTTCATTTCGGAGGAAACATGATCGAGGCAAACAGTTTGACACGGGTTTTCAATAGCTTGATCGCGGTTGACCGTGTCTCCTTCCATGTCAATCAAGGTGAGGTGTTCGGTTTTCTCGGTCATAACGGAGCCGGGAAAACAACCACCATCCGTATGCTCACAGGCCAACTCAGACCAACGAGTGGTCGTGCATCCATTGATAATCATGACGTGGTGACGGAAAGGGCGGCGATCAAACCGATGATCGGTGTGGTTTTTGAGTACCAGAATTTGTATGAAAGGATGAGTGGGCGTGACAATCTGAGCTTTTTCGCCGAACTCCACGGTGTAGGGGAAAAACGGGTGGATGAACTGCTGGAAATGGTAGGTCTGGCAGATCGGGCGAAGGATAAGATCAAGGTCTACTCAAATGGCATGAAACAGCGTTTGTTGGTCGCGCGGGCGCTGCTTAATCGACCCAAGGTATTGTTTCTCGATGAGCCTACACGGGGGCTCGATCCAACCTCAGCGCGGGGGATCCGGAGGACGATACGGGAACTAAGGGAGCAGGGAACAACGGTCTTTTTGACCACACATTATATGGAAGAAGCTGACCAACTCTGTCAACAGGTAGCTTTTCTCAGCGAGGGAAAGATCATCGCTCTTGATACACCGCAGGCTTTAAAACTCCAATACGGTGTGCGTAGGGTCACGGTGTTACTTGATGATCAGAGTAAGCATGTATTGGCGCTCGATAACCCGGTGGATGCCACGAGAATGGCGGATTGGATGGAGGCAGGGCGGGTGCTCACTGCACATTCGCAGGAAGCCACGCTCGAGGACGTATTCGTCCAATTGGCTGGGAGGGAGCTCCAATGAACTTAAGAACCGCACTCGCCATTGCCCGCAAAGATTTCCTGGATGCCCTGCGTAATGCCAGGCTGCTGGTCATCGTCCTGATGCCGATCGGTTTCTCAGTTCTCTATGGCTACCTTTTTCGTGACACCCTAGATACGATCGAGATCGTCCTTTACAGCCCGGGCACATCATCTCTGGTATCGGGTTTGAGTGAACTTGATACGGTGTCGCTCTTCGTGGTTGACTCACCGGAGGCGGTCGAGACCAAACTGGAAGCGGAAAAAGCGATCGTCGGCGTGGTGCTACCACCTGATTTCGATCAGGCAGTTCAGGCTGGTGAGAGACCGACACTCGAGTTGATCTATCGTGAAAATCCAGAAGATGCCCGTGGTACAGAACGGCTGATCCTTCAAATGATCGAACAGATCTCCGGACGTCAACCCGTCGTTGATGTGGTCGAACGGTCGCTCCAACCTCCTGGAACTGCTGAGGAGGCGGAGGCAGGGGAACCGATGTCCTTCTTTCGGGAGATCGATCTACAAAGCTTTTTCATTGTTCTATGGGTGATGATGGGGATCACGATGAACGGTTCCTTCCTTGTGCCCACACTATTGGTTGAAGAAAAGGATAAAAAGACCTTGGATGCGATATTGGTGACACCGACAAATTACCTCGACGTCCTTGTGGGGAAGGTCGTGGTCGGTGTCCTCTACTGTCTGCTAACCTCGTTGGTCGTAATGGGCCTCAACAAAGGACTCTCGGGGGATGTGGGTTTCTCCCTAGCAGTGGTGCTGACCGCCAGTGTGGCTTTGACGCTGATCGGTCTCCTGATCGGCGGCTTGATCGATAATCTTACAACGCTCAACACTTGGGGTAGTTTTGTGATGTTGCCCTTGATGCTGCCAGGCATCCTTGCTGGAGTCCCTTTGGGGACCCTTGGTCCTGCACTCACGATTCCCTTGCAGGTGGTACCGACCTATCATCTCGTCCGCGGGCTCGGGCTGTCACTTTCAGGTAAGGGAGAGGAGGTCTGGTTAAACCTCGGGATATTGGCCGTGGAATGCGTGATCTTGTTCGGTGCAGTGTTATGGTCTATGCGACGGCGTGAGGTCTAGCAAGGATCGCTACCCCCCGTTAATCGTCAAATCAACCCAAGATAAAAACACCGAGTAAACCGGTGATGATGCCCAGGATCGCGCCGATGATCACATCGGAGAGGTAATGTAGGCCCATCGCGACCCGAGCGAGAGAGACGAGCGGAGCCCAAATGGTGAGCAAAGCCCCAAGCCATGGTGGGCCCCACAGTAGGGATAAGACAGCGAGTAATGCGGCGCGCGCAGCGTGGCCGGAGGGAAAGGAATGTGGATCGGTGTTTCGGTAGATCGCACCCCACTCACCTTCAGGTCTACGTCGGCGAATGCTGAACTTGAGCGCCGTGACGAGCAATGCTAGAACGAGGATCATCCCCAACATACGCAGAGCCCATGTTTTCCATGGCCCTTCAGCTAACCACCAGGTGAGGGTAAGTCCAAGAATCCAAAACCAGGAATCCCCCGAATGGGCCAGAATGGCAGCCAACGTTCTGCGCCAACCAGGGCGTTCAGCAATCTGCAATCGCGCCGACAAACGAGCATCTTTTTGGAGTAGCGTTTCTAGTTTCACGTCGTAGGGATGCTCTTCTTTGAAAGTTCTTGACGAACGATTTCGAGTTGGTGAGGTTTATCCACATCCATGGCGAGCTCAGCATAGGGAGAGATGCACGCCTGACCGTTCACACCTAATCGTTCACTCACTCGACGTTCGGCATCTTTGAGGGTCATTCGACCTAGTAGCAGGAGGAGAAGGAGATCAAAGCCGAGCAGTGAGGCTTGTTTGAGCGCGTTTTTTCGGGCTGCTATGAGTCGCCCCCAAATCTCATCCTCTTCAACGAGTGCCGGGCGTGCGAAATGCAAATCACCTCCACACAATTCATAATCTTTGAGCTTTACATAGGAACGGTTGGCATCCGGAAAACGGGTTTCCATGGTTTGACGCTCAACGACGGTGAAATGAATATCCTGCATGTGTTTTTGAGTCTGTTCTATCCGCCAATCGATCATTTCGGATGTGACTGTCGGGATGTCGCTAGAGGTGAATAGAACGTGGTCTGCATTCGGATTTCGAGCACGGGTGTACTGCAACCCGGCCATGGCATTCTGTAGCAGGTCTCCTTGATCAGGTATAAAGTGCAGGGGTTTATCGCAGGTCAGGTCACAATCCGAGTTCAACCCGATGACAAGCACATAGTCGACATCGTTGGCACCTCCCAGTGCGTCAAGAACCCATTGAACCATCGGCTTACCGGCGATATCGATCATGGCCTTTGCTTGACCTTGAGTGTAGAGGTAGAGAGGATCTTCATAGCTGGGGACGCTGCCTGCGAGAATTACTGCATCCATGATCATCACCCCTTGTGGAAATCTCGTTTAAATCAATGAAGATGGCTTACATGACATCCTTGACTCAGGGAGCCAAGGAAATGCCACAACGCATGGATTGGGTTTACTAATATAAACCCGATCTGCCTGCAAAGGCCTCTAAATGAGTCGTCTTACAGAAGTCTCTGTTGGGTTGTTTTTGGTGGATTCTCAGCTGGTGGTAACAACCCTCGGGCGAGTAACCAATCTGTAGGCGGTTCCCAGCGATAGATCTTCAGATCGACGCGGTCATTTGAGTCAAAGACCACTCCATCCTCTTCGAGATAGTGTCGTTGGACGTGAGGGCCGTGCCCAGGACGACTGCTGACTTGCCCTTTGGCGTTGATCACTCGCTGCCAAGGGACGTCTTCTCCACAGGATGCCATAGCATAACCTACCCAGCGCGCTCGAACTCGTGAATAGGCTAGGGGATCCATGCTGATCGGATGTGGTATTAGAGCAGCGATGCCGCCGTAGGTCATCACCTTGCCCCGAGGGATGGCCTTGACGATCTCATAAACAAGGTCGTTGAATGCGGATCGGTCTTTTGGATTACGCATCGAAATCCCTTATTCGAACATCCATAAATGTACACTGCCGAGTTTGCAGGGTCAATAACTGAGTGATGATTGTGACTTATAGGGTCAGATATAGGTTTAAAGCTCCAGAAAGACCCCACGACTTATTTCCTGATTGAACCCACGATATGGGTGCCTTATACTCTTTCTATCTAGAGGAAGTATTTCTGCGTTTATGAGGCGTTAAAGACTTGGATGAGACGGAAACTCTCCCGCAAACTGTAGATGAAGTTGCTCAGCTGAACCGTGAAGTAGAGGCTCTTCACGCTCAACTGAACGCTTTTCAGAACACTCTTGCGACGAACGACATCGCGATCCCAACCGATGTGTTGCTCGGGGTGCGTCAACTCAACGCAAAGTTGATCACGTTGCAGGAGAACGTTGCCACCCTCGAGCAAGAGCGTGGCAGCTTACGTGCGCTGGCTGAAATTGGGCACGTCGTCAACTCTTCACTTGATCTGCAGATCGTCTTAAGTGAGGTGATGGACACCATCATCCAATTAGCAGGGGCCCAGCGCGCCTTTCTGATGTTACAAGATGCTCAGGGTGAACTTTATACAGTTGTCGGACGCAATTGGAAGCTTGAGTCGCTAAAACCTGGTGAGTACGAGATCAGCCGCACGGTGATCAACCGGGTGGTTGAGCAGGGAGAAGCCCTGCTAACCACCAACGCTCAGGAAGATCCACGATTCGACGGTGTCCAAAGTGTAGTCGCCTATAGCTTACGCTCCATTCTTTGTGTGCCCTTGAAAGTCAAGGACGATTTGATCGGCGTGATCTACGCGGACAACAGGGTTAGGGAAGGGATCTTTACCGAGAACCATCGCTTCTTGCTTTCCGCTTTCGCCAATCAGGCGGCTGCAGCATTAGAGAACGCTCAACTGTTCAATGATCTATCGATGTCCTATGATCAAACCCTGGAGGCATTGGTTACTGCGCTTGATGCACGGGAGCGGGAAACTGAGCAGCACACCCGACGCGTCGTCGATTATTCTATGGCTTTAGCGGAGAAAATCGGGCTGGCAGATGAAGAGTTAATAGAGATCCGTCGGGGAGCTCTGATGCACGATATCGGGAAAATTGGGGTGCCCGATGCCATTCTGCAAAAACCAGGGCCTCTTACCGATCAAGAATGGGTGGTGATGCGCCGTCACCCCGAGGAAGGTTTACGCATCCTTCAAGATATCACGTTCTTCAAAGGGGCCATTGACATCATTGGCTCACATCACGAGCACTATGATGGTAGCGGTTATCCTCGTGGCCTGGTTGGTGATCAGATTCCACTCGGAGCACGTATCTTTGCCATTGCAGATGCATTTGATGCGATAACTTCCAATCGTCCCTACCGTAAAGCACAGTCTTTCGAAGCAGCATACGAGGAAATTTTACGATGTCGGGGTACACAATTCGACCCCAAGGTCGTAGACGCATTCCGCTCCATCGATAGGGAGGAGTGGATAGCGTTACGTGCCCTAAGCCTCCCGCGTGATAGGACCCGCTTGTCAGAGAGATGATTCGGCAGAAGACAGGTTGATGTCCTTTATTGGAGGTCTAAGCGGAATACCCGAAGGATTTGTCCGTGGGTGCTTGGGCACCACAAGTAATTAAGGAACCATGGTACTAAGGCACTTAGGAAAGACCCAGATCCCTTGGCGCCCAAGTACCAAAGTGCCTGGATTTCCCCTTATCCCTAATCCCTGATCCCCGATCCCTTTTTCACTTCCCTAATTCCATTGGCAATTGGAATTCATATGCCAGCTTGCTGTCACCGAGCTTCGCGATCGGAGGTAATGCGCGCTTGAACTCGTTTTGTCTCATCTGCTCGATGACGGCGGCGACAAAGCCCGGGTCGAAACCGACATCGACGCAAGCCTGAGGTGAGTAGCCTTTGTCAACAAAGTACAAGAACAGTCGATCGACATCCTCATAGGTGAATCCCAGCTCGCCCTCATCGGTTTGTCCAATCCAAAGATCCGCTGAAGGTGGTTTAGCGATGATGGCCCCCGGCACACCGATGGCGCGGGCGAGCTGTCTCACCTGGGTCTTATATAAATCACCCAATGGGACGAAAGCACAGGCCGAATCACCATAAAGTGTGGTGTAGCCGAGTAGTATCTCGGTCTTGTTACCTGTACCAACAACCAACCCCTTAAAGGCGGCTGATTGATCGTAGAGTACGATCATGCGCGCCCGAGCCATGGCATTCCCTCGCCTGACCCGATCCGCCTCGGGAAATTGAGCGAAGAGCGGGTTCACCATGTCGGTAATAGGGACCGTATTTTCGAGAACTCCGGTGGCCTCGATCACCAGTCCAGCATGTTCCATTGACTCAGACGTCGATGTTTTATACGGCATACGGAGGGCGAGGACGTTTTGCGATCCGAGTGCTTCCGCCGTTAGGTAGCAGGTGAGGGCCGAGTCCACGCCACCCGAGACACCGACAACAGCGCGCTGGAAACCGGCTGAGTGGATCTCCGTGCGAATGAATTCGGTGATCTTGTTGCGCGTCTTTTCCGGATCGATCTCGAGGGACAATGATTGCTTAGCCATGTTTTCTAATCTCCATGCGATCACGTTGGTTTTCGAGAAAAGCCTTACTATCAATCCTCAGGCGTTAAATGTCCATTATCTGACCCTTCACTTGTGTTGGCTGGTCCGATAAAGGTCCCGCAGACAGCCGATCTCGGCCCCGTGATGCAGATCATGGAAAATCATGGTCCAAAAGATGCGCCAAGTGGGCCAAGAATCTCCCCAATTGGTGAGACGCATCTCGCTCAATCCGATATCGTCCATGCTGTCAAGAGCCTCCCTTAGAAGCTTGTGGCCATTCGTCAGCTGAGAGAGGGCATCTGCTGCTGTGTGAGGTATATCAATATCATTCCAGGATAACTTCGCTGGACCGAACGCGTACTCGTAGTACATCCATTTGCAAGTGGCGAGGTGGACAAGCCGCCAAGCGATGGTGGTAAAAGGTGGGGGATCAGGCGCTGGTTTTGCGTAATCTACTACCCAACGACCCCCCTCGCTTGGATGCACGGTCCAGCAATTGGGCACGGGTTCCCAAAAGAATTCATCGTCCGATAAATTTTCTAGCATACTAGTGAGATTTTCCCAGGCTTCGTCCGTTTGATCCTTGAGCAAATTTGTGGCAAGGTGACTCATAAGTGGATCTCCGTAATGTTGTTCATTCATTCCCCAGGCTTCGGTATGACGTTACCTCGCCGGCGATGGTGAAGACCACAAAGGGTCAAACCTGCTGCCCCAAGTAGCAGGATCGCAGCCGACCCCCAGGTATCAAGGCGCAAGCCGCTGAGGAGCATGATCGGGTCGCTACGTGTAAAGCTGAGCGCGAATGCGCCAGCGGCGATCATGGAAAGGCTGATGCAAGCTAGGACACCTGGTTTAGAAATTAGCCCAGCCAACCAGTAAAGCAATACGAGGGCGAGCAAGCTGTATACCACACCGACCATTTGTGTCGGCCAGCGCGGGATCCGTGAGCCGAACATGTCCGGCGTAGGAGATGCCCAAAGAGGCGAGTCGAGCGCTCTTCCGTACGCGCAGCCATCGGCAAGGCATCCTGACCAACTGGCGAGAGCGATGACCATCCCTGGCAATGCTAGTGTATCAGCTAGAGGCCAGAAAGGGTGACGGGTGAGTACGCAAAACAACCCCAGACCGAGGATGGCTCCCAGCGCGCCGCCGACCCAACTTAATCCACCTTGCCAGAACCACAAGATCTCGAAAGGTTTGTTGGCATAGTACTCCCAGTGGAGGGCGACGAAACCTATTCGGGCTGAAATTAATCCGACCGCCAGAGCGGTCAAGCCGGCATCGATACGGGCAACGGGCAGTGATGTTCTCGCTGAAATTCGAGAAGCCGAGACCCGGTTTGTACCCGACAAACCAAGCCAGAGTAGGCTCACCATCACACCCAGCGTGAAGATCAATGGGAAGGCGTTCTGCACCACTACTCCTTACGTCCAATGGAATCATACCACCCTCATATGTACCGGTTTACTTATTGCGGGTAACATTTATTTCATTGGAGTCAAACTGTATAATCAAGCTAACTGTCCTAGAATACCGATTAAATCAAAGGACTTTATTCATCATTGCCACCACGTCACAAGACGTGATCCCAATTGTCGGCTAGTTGTCGGTTTTGGGACATGTACACTTTTAGGGTAGCCTGTAACCTGAAGTTGGACAATGGTAGCAAGGAGGTTCCCGATGACGGTGCTGGATACCCCGATTTTCTCTAACTTGTTGTACTTACTTTTGGTAGCCGGTCTATGGTTAGCCGCGTTAGCGATCGTCAGCCCGGGGACGGGCACGCTGGAGGTCCTGGCTTTTTTCGCCTTAGCGGGCGCTGGCCTAGGCACGCTGTTCCTCCCACCGAATGGTTGGGCGGTGATCGTTCTCGTAATGGGCGTGGTATTTCTCATCTTGTCGCTGAAGATGAAACAGGTTGAATTGTGGTTGGGTTTGTCGGCAGTGGCCTTCTGTCTGGGCTCGGTCTTTCTCTTCCGCCTAGAGGAGGGGGGTCCTGCCGTTCACCCACTGTTAGCTATCGTGGTCTCTCTGATGACCTTGGGGTATTTTTGGCTGGCGATTCGCAAGGCGATCCTCGCGCATCAGGCAGGACCGACCTTTGATCCTGCGCTTGTTGTAAACCAGATCGGTGAGGTTCGCACCGCGATCGATCCGACTGGTTCGGTTTATGTCGCAGGAGAACTGTGGACCGCACGTGCGGATGCGCCCATTGCGATTGGAGCTTCTGTGAGGGTTCGGGACCGTGAAGGTCTGATCTTAACCGTGGAACCCATTGAGCCGTCTGAAGATGAAACGTCTGGAGAAGGAGGGTAAGGAGATGGATTATGCGTTAGCATGTTTAGTAGGTGCTGTTGGGCTCGTCGGCTTGGCAATTCTGGCGACCGCGATCCGTATTGTCCAGGAGTACGAGCGTTTGGTGGTTTTCCGCCTCGGGCGTTGTGTTGGTGAGCGGGGACCAGGTTTGGTCCTGTTGATCCCCTTCATTGATCGTGGGATGAAGGTCGATTTACGGGAACTTGTTCGTGAGATTCCCCACCAGACCTCCATCACGCTGGATAACGCGCCGATCGCCATCGACTTCATCTGGTATTTCAAGGTCGTCGACGCATCCCAAAGCGTGCTTCAGGTGGGAAATTTTGAGGCGGCTGCCCAAGGAATGGCGACGACAACGTTGCGTTCGGTGATCGGTGGCATTCCGCTCGATGATGTGCTCTCGCAACGAGATCATATCAACCAAATGCTGAGGGTGAAGTTGGATGAGGTCACGGAACGCTGGGGTGTGAAGGTGACCAACGTCGAGATCCGAGAGATCATCCCGCCGCGCGAGGTTCAGGATGCCATGAACCGTCAGATGACGGCCGAACGCGTCCGGCGGGCGGTGGTGACCGAATCTCAAGGTCAGCGCGAGGCAGCGGTCAACGTCGCCGATGGCGAGAAGCAAGCGGCCATTCTCAAAGCTGATGGGGATAAACAGGCCAATATTCTGAGGGCAGAGGGTGATCGCCAGTCACAATTGCTGCGTGCTGAGGGCTTCGCCGCTGCATTAGATCGGATCTATGATATTGCGCAGACGGTGGACCATAAAACGATGACGTTGCAGTATTTCGAAACGCTGAAGGAAATGGGGACTTCCCCTGCGACGAAGTTCATCTTCCCCATGGAGTTCACCAATCTGCTGGAGAACTTCATCAAGAAAACGGAATAGATCGGGACGTTGCACAGACCACATTCACCTGCTCAACCAGCTGCGGTCCTACCAGCATCGTGGCGTGACCTAACGTCAGTACGGGAGTTGGAAAAGATCTGCTTCGGTCGCGACGCCTGGCCATGGATTGACACGTTGGCTGCACTGACATTCCCCCAGACTGTGCGACTGAAAGCGGTCGCCGATGAGTTGGTGGTGGGATTTATCATCGGGGACCGAAGACGATTGAAACGAACTGGGTGGATCGCCTCCATTGGAGTCCGACCCAATTATCGGAGGCGTGGGATCGGTCGGACGCTGTTGGCAGCGTGTGAAGATTTGCTGGGGATGCCTAGAGTCCGTCTATCGCTAAGAAGTTCAAACGATGCCGCGCTGCGACTGTACCAGCAGGCAGGCTACATCAGTATTGACACATGGAAAAGCTACTACCGTGATGGTGAGGACGCGATCGTCATGGAGAAGGTGCGGTGAGGGAGGTCTGATCCACATCATCCAGACTCGACCTTAGGCATTAACCCTCGCGCAGGATCTTGTCGGTTGAAGGAGTCGTTAAAGGCGTATCGAAGCGCGACCTTTGACCTACATATCACTCTCTGGTAGAATGCCTCTCGTCGGGCGTTGTACCCTTCGCCCAAGAGCGCCGTCCTCGGCGCTCAAACTTTGCAGAAAGGGCTTGGATTTCGATGAAAGTGATGCTGTTAAAAGACGTCTACAACCTTGGCCGAGCTGGTGATGTGAAGAAAGTCGCCGATGGCTATGGTCGTAACTACCTCATACCCGAGGGACTGGCTGTGTTGGCCACACCGGGTGTGATGAAGCAAGCTGAACGTATTCGTGACCGCGCGTCTCAAGAAAGGGCCCGCCTGAATCAGGAGCTAAGTGCGGTCGCCGAACAGATATCGGGGTTAGAGCTACCCTTTGCAGTCAAGGCGGGTGATACGGGTAGGCTCTATGGATCCGTGACCACTGCGATGATCGCGGAGGCGATTGAAAAGGCAACTGGGCTCCAGATCGCCCGAAGGCAGGTGGACAGTCAACCTCTCAAGATGTTGGGTGTACACAGTGTAAACATACATTTAACCATGGACCTTAATCCTGAGGTCACGGTGGTTATCCATCGTGAGGGTGAAAAGCCTGAATCTGCGTATGCTTTAACAGCGGAGGTTATCGTAGAAGCTGAAGCGGTGGAGGACTTCGCAGAACTTCGGGCCGAACTCGAAGCTGAGGAAGCGGAGTTGGAAGTCCAAGAATTGGCTGAAGTCGTAGAAGACGAAGAACTTCCAGGGGAAGAGAGCACCGCTGAAGACATACAGGAAGAGATCTCTGACCAGGCATAATACGGTATGGTAAAGAGCCACCGGCATGGAGCGGGCTTTCCGCTTGCCGGTGGTTTTGCATATGTGACGGCGCTGAAAAATGTCCGAGAGTGTACAAGAGAACGAAATTTGAGAGGGTGTGGGCGAAACCGATCATCACATAAATCCCTTACCCTACTTACGGTTTGTTATTTCCTGATACTCATATCTAGATTGGGGATTGGTGTGACCCCCATCTGGCTGTCAAGCGCAGCGTAGGATGCAGTCTGCGACGATCCATCAGGTATTAGAATGGAAGAGATCGGTCGATTGTTGTTAGAGGCTCGTGAGCAGCTCGGACTGTCGTTGGACGAAGTCGAGCGAGCGACCCGCATACGTGCTTATCAATTAGAAGCAATTGAACGCGGCGAGATGGAGGCATTTCCATCTCCTGTCCAGGCGCGCGGTTTCTTGCATAATTACGCTGAGTTCCTTGGACTCGATGCAGATGCGATCTTGCTTCAATACGCGGAGGCTCTACAATCTCGCCGGTCTCGGCTATTTCCTGAAACATCGTACAAGGAACCCAGGACTGGTCCATCCGTACGTATCCGTTCCCGTCGCCCGCGCTGGTTATCCAGTGACCTGTTTGTCGCTGCGACGATCGTTTTGGCCATTCTCACGGTGCTTATCTGGGGTGGAAGTCGGGTTATCACTGTCTTACGCCAGCATACGGAGACCCCGGAAGCGGCCTTGGGACTTCTCATTTCCACTACTACACCAACATTGACGGAAATGCCTCTTCAGTCCGGTTCGGTTACTGAATCGACCACAGAGTTGTTTACTGAGGAGACACCCATACCGACACAGCCTCTCTTCCTCGGTTTAGCTGATAAGGTCAGTCTGACGGTCGTGGTGGAAAAAAGCGCCTGGTTGAAGGTGATGGTGGACGGTAAAGAGGCATTTCAAGGGCGGGTGGAGGGGGGGGACATCTTTGAGTTCCAGGGTGATCAAGTCGTCGAGTTGACCACTGGCAACGGTGCTGGGATCCATGTTTTCTATAACGGACAAGATCATGGCATCTTGGGCGACGTAGGGCAAGTCGTCATTCGTTTATGGACACTGGAAGGAGCCTTGACCCCAACGGCGACCATAACCCGTACACCGACCGAAACTCCCAGGATCAGCGAAACCCCTAGCCCAACTACCACATCACCCCCGACACCAGGCGGTTGATATGCAGGGGGCGCAATTCTATCTTCTCTCCCTTGGTTGTGCCAAGAACACAGTCGATTCCCAGTCAATGTCAGCATTACTCAGCCGTGCTGGATATGTGGTATGCGATCACCCACAAGAAGCCGATATCTTGCTTGTTAATACCTGTGGTTTCATCGAGCCGGCGAGGGAAGAATCGTATGCTGAGTTACGGCGTTTGGCAGAGGGAAAGACGCCAGATCAACTATTAATCGCCGCAGGCTGTTTAACCGAAAGGTATGGCAAGCAAGTTGTCGGTCAGGTGCCTGGGATTGACGGATTGTTGGGGACCCGACGCTGGATGGAACTCCCTAAGCTGGTACAGAGATTGCGTGACGGGAACGAATCACGACCGCTTTATCACCTTCCCGGATCGGAGAGAAAAGACACAGAAACTGCAGGCATGTCGCGCATAGCCGTGCAAGGTCCAAGCGCATATCTAAAGATCGCTGATGGTTGTCGCCGTCCCTGTGCGTTCTGTGCGATACCGTTGATCAAAGGCACTGCTGTAAGCCGACCGCCAGAAGCGATACTTGAAGACGCACGGCTTCTGCAGGATATGGGTGTGCGAGAAGTCAATCTCATCGCTCAGGACACCAGTGACTATGGTCATGACCTGGGGATAGAGGATGGGTTAGCCATCCTCTTAGAGGATTTGGTGAAGGCAGCACCTGCGATTGATTGGATCCGCATCCTTTATACGTATCCAGGTTGTGTAACCGATCGTTTGATCAGAATCATGGCCGAATATCCACAGATCGTGCCGTATCTTGATATCCCCTTACAACATGGCCACCCAAATGTGCTTCGTCGCATGCGCCGCCCAGCGAATATTGAGTGGGTATACCGAACGATAGAAAAAATGCGTGCTGTCATACCAGATCTTGCTCTGAGAACGACGTTCATCGTGGGCTATCCGGGGGAGACAGAAGAGGAATTTCAAGCGTTGCTTGAGTTCGTGGAGGGTTTGCGTTTCGATCGGGTAGGGGTTTTTACATTCTCCTTTGAGCGAGGGACGCCCAGTGAGTCGTTGGGAGATCCGATCCCACCCGAAGTGAAGGAGGAGCGAAGAGGGCGCCTCATGGAACTTCAGCAACGGATCTCGCTCGAGAAGAACATCGCGCTCATCGGTCAAAGACTTTCGGTGCTTATTGAGGGTCATGGGGATGGAATCTCCCTTGGACGATCCACTCGTGATGCACCTGAGATCGACGGCATGGTGATTGTGGAGGGGGAGATTCCCGTGGGGGAAATGGCGCTTGTACAGATCATAGGTGCGATGCCATACGACCTAACAGGGGTTCAGCTTAGAACCTCCTAAGATGTATCGTTCTATTGCAGTAATCGATGGTTTTGTTATTATGCGTTTGTGAGTATTGAAATCTTTGGGGGATTTTTTTAGACGCGTGGTATCCATGAGATTGAATACATGGACCACTTACGTTTTCCAGGGTCTGATGTCCATCGATAATAAATCCTCAAGTGGATCTCTATCCATGAAACGAGCGTGAAATTTGGGAACCTTCTTCGAAGGAGCATTAGCCGGTTACGGAATTGCCATGCCGGTAGGTCCTATCACCATTCTGATCGTTGATATGAGCCTAAGGCGTGGTTTTTCGCATGGATTTATGGCGGGCGCGGGTGCAGCTGTGGTGGACTTTCTGTTCGCTGGATTGGCAGTCCTGGCAGGGGAAGTACTGACTCCAGTATTGGCCCCTTTCGCTGTCGGATTAAAAGTAACAAGTGCTCTGGTGCTTATAGGATGGGGGTTGTGGGGCTTTTGGCGAGCTCGTAGGCTCTCTCGCATTGTAGAGTCAAAGCGTGAGATAAAACAGCGCCATCTGCATGTCTTTGTGCAATTCCTAGGTCTGACTGCGATTAACCCATTAACGCTTATCTTTTTTAGTGCGCTGATCTTGGGTAGGGGAACGGGCGATGTACTCACGCTTGCGGAGAAGGTCTCTTTCGTTCTCGGCGTAGGTCTTGCGTCCTTCTCCTGGCAAACAATTCTGGCGGCTTTAGGTGCCACGCTTCGCAGAAACCTCTCACCTCGCGCACAGGTGCTGATCAGTGTGTTAGGGAATCTGGTTGTGATCGTGCTCGGGTTGCGTGTGTTGCTGAGCGTTGGATGATTTCATCTTGATGATGTAGATTGTGCGCAGTGCTGTCTTCGAGTGGGGTTATACGATTTGGAATGCAGAAGGGATCGGGGATCAGGTTATTACTATATAAATCGGTCCTGATCCCCAATCCCTGGTTCTTAGTTACACTTGATCCGTGATGGTCGGCACACCGAGGACGTTAAAACCGGAATCCACAAACAGGACTACACCTGTGACCGAACGGGCCATATCAGAAGACAACCAAACTGCCGTTTCTCCAACATCCTCGATCGTAATGTTTCGTCGCAGGGGAGCGATGGAGGGGAAATGACGATACATAAGTTTGAAACCACTCACGCCGGCTGCTGATAGAGTTCGAATGGGCCCAGCCGAGATGGCGTTGACACGGATGTCTCGGGGACCAAAATCCGCAGCCAGGTAACGCATTGTCGCCTCCAACGCGGCTTTAGCCACACCCATGACGTTGTAATTTGGCCATACGCGTTCGCCACCATTGGCGGTCATCGTCAACATCGACCCGCCTTGGTTCATGAGCGGTAAGGCCGCTCGGGCGAGGGCGATGAAGGAATAAACGCTGATGTCAAACGCGAGATGAAACCCATCACGACTGGTTTCGTGGAAATGCCCCATGAGTTCTTCCCGATTAGCGAAGGCGATAGAGTGAACCAGGATGTCTATTGTGCCCAACTCTTCCGCCGTTCGAGCAAAAACCGTCTCGATTTCCTCATCACGACTCACGTCACACTTCTCAATAAACTCGGCGTCAACTTTTTGAGCAAGCGGTCGCACTCTCCGTTCAAGCGCAGGACTGGCATATGACAAAGCCAGACGGGCACCTTGGGCATGCATGGCCTGGGCAATGCCCCAAGCGATGGAGTGGTCATTTGCGATCCCAAAGATCAGAGCGGTCTTTCCCTCGAGTAGTTTCATGATTCCTCTTCCTCCTGCGCATCGTAATAGATTGATATTCAAAAGCGAGCAACAAGGATAATCTATTTTCTGGGGTAGTTCTAGACCGTTTCAACTTACCGGTTATTATTCTGGGATCTTCACCTACAAATGTGGCGTCATACCAATCGGAATGCCGTAGGGCTCAGGGATTAGCGACAAGGGATCAGGATCCAAATCCGTACTGATCCCTGATCCCCCATCCCTGATCCCTTTAGTTTGATCATGGTGGCTAGTGAGAGTCATGGCTGGTGAAGCCTCGTTGATTTTTCTCCCTCCTCGGGTCGAGAACGGATCAGTAATGTCCAGGTTCCCTTTTGAACGGTCTCGTCCCTCTGATTTAGTAAGGTGGCATCGAAGGTGACGAAGCCGCCGTTCATGCGGGGCATCTCTTTTTTCCTACGTACCTCGGCGCGAAATTTGATCGTGTCACCGATGTATATGGGGTTACGAAACTTCCAATCCACTCCGATGAGGGCTTCCGCCGTTCCTTCCAGTAGACCCGTACCCCACGCGAGTCCACCAGCGATCGATAATCCTAACAGGCCATGGGCGACCTGCTCACCATAGATCGTCGTTTTCGCATACTCCGCATTGGTGTGAACGGGATTGTGATCACCGGTAAAGTCGGCGAAGGACAAAATGTCGCTCTCGGTTATCGTTCGCCCTGGGCTCTCTGCAATATCACCAACGGTCATTTCCTCGAAATATTTTCCTCTCAATTGCTCGACCTCCTTCAAGCCTGACCCCCTCATCCATGTCTAGACGATCCGTTCCTAAACAGCTTTGACTCACATGCTGGGAGAATCATCGATGACCGCGAGTATCTCCCCCTGGGTGACCTCCCGACCAGCGCCGGTGGCAAGCGAACGCACAACTCCAGCTCGGGCGGTGCGTAGCTCAATGTGCATCTTCATGGATTCTAATACAGCCACAACATCACCCTCTCCAACCGACTCTCCTTCAGTCACCCTCAATTCGACCAACCACCCAGGCAGGGGAGCTGAGATCTCTGAAGGGCCTTCGTCCTGTTGGACTTGGGTAACCTTTACGGAGGGTTGGGTTTCCCCTTGCATGGTAGCTCGATAGGGTCGTCCCGCGACGACCACTCGTTGGTCACCGTTTTCTTCTTTCTCCACATGCGCTTCATAGGAGCGATGATCAACCAGTAGGGAGTAGAGTGGCAATCCATCGATGCTTTCCAGATCGACATCAAGTGGCTGGTTGTTCACCCACACTTGCCCGTCAGTGGTGACCTCGATATCGAAAGTGCGTCCTTCGATGGTGACTTGATATCTCACAAATCACCGCCACCCAGGAGTTCCCAACGGCCTAACATCTTCCAGCGGTTTGAAACTCCATTGGTTTGGGTTTGGGCTCCTGTCCGCTTGCGCCAGTCCAGTAACGCAGTTGTTAGTGCGGCTGCTAAATAATCCTCCTCCTCCGGCTCCGTCGGCACAAATTGCTCCTCCAGGAATCGTGTGTGAAACTGACCGCCAAAGAAGCGGTGGCTGTTGAGAAGCGCGCGATGCAGATCTAAATTCGTCATCACACCATGTATTTGATACTCCTCCAGTGCCCTTCGCATGCGTACGATCGCCACGGCCCTTGTTTCACCCCAGGTCACGAGTTTAGCGAGCAATGAGTCGTAGTAGGGCGTGATCGTCAACCCTTCGCAGATTCCACTATCCAACCTCACGCCTGGTCCCCCCGGTTCGCGTAAGCGAGAGATGCGACCTACGCTCGCAGCGTAATTCCTGAAAGGATCTTCGGCCAGGATACGGCACTCCAACGCCCAACCTCGAGGCTTAACTTCTTTCTGGGAATAGCTCAAATTCCTCCCAGTTGCGATCCTTAATTGTTCTTTGACGATGTCAACTCCTGTGACTGCCTCTGTCACAGTGTGCTCAACCTGCAGACGGGGGTTAACCTTGAGGAAGTAGTATTTTCCTTCTGGATCAAGCAAGAACTCTACCGTCCCAGCGCCGATGTAGCCAACAGCTCGTGCGATACGCACGGCAGACCTCAAGATCCGTCGTCGCAGGGAGGGGTCGAGAGCGCGTGAGGGAGCTTCCTCAATTAATTTATGGTGACGTCGCTGGATGGAGCACTCCCGTTCTCCTAGGTTGATGATATTACCTTCTGCATCAGCTAACAGCTGAACTTCGATGTGTCGAGCATTCTCGATCAATTGCTCGAGATATACCGCTCCATCACCGAAGGTAGTCCGTGCTTCTCGACGCGCGGTGGGGATGGCGATCTCCAACTCCGAGCGGGAGTTTATGGTACGGATCCCTACGCCGCCACCACCTGCCGCGGCTTTGAGCAAGAGGGGATAACCTATCCGGTCTGCGGATGCCAAGAGCTCATCATCATCTAGCGACCAGTCAGTTCCCGGTAGGATGTGGAGGCGCAGGCGGCGCGCTAAACGACGAGCTGCCGCATTATCGCTCAATTGCTCGATCGTCTCTGGGTCAGGTCCGACGAAGATTACGCCGGCCTCTATACAGGCTCGTGCGAATTCAGGAGATTCAGCCAGAAAGCCGTAACCGGGGTGGATGAGTTGAACCCCTGAATCTAACGCTACTTGGAGAATATACTCCCCTCGCAAGTAGCTTTCCTTTGCCGGTGGTGGGCCGATGCAATAGGCTTCGTCGGCGAAGCGAACGTGAAGAGCTTCGCGATCGGCTTCGGAATAGATCGCCACTGTTTCAAAACCCAATTCCTTACAGGTTCGCAGTACCCGCACCGCGATCTCTCCTCGATTGGCTACAAGCACCTTATTGATCATGGGCCTCTTCTCACAGATCCTCTAAAGTGGGATGTTGCCATGCTTTCGGCGTGGACGACGAGTTCGCTTACCACGCAGCATCTGGAGCGAATGGATCAGCGTCGGGCGGGTCTGGCGCGGAGAAATCACGCCGTCCAGATAACCACGGGCAGCGGCGATATAGGGATTGGCGAATTGTTCCCGGTACTCCTTTACGAGTTGTTCCCGGACCGCTTCGCGATCGTCCGCTTGAGACAACTCTTGTCGAAAGATCACATTCACCGCTCCTTCAGGTCCCATCACCGCGATCTCGGCTGTGGGCCAAGCAAGACAAATGTCCCCTCTCAAGTGCTTGGAGCTCATGACGATATAGGCGCCACCATATGCCTTGCGGGTGATGATGGAGAGTTTCGGCACGCTAGCCTCGGCATATGCATAGATCATTTTCGCTCCGTGTCGGATGATGCCGCCGTGCTCCTGGGCCACGCCGGGCAGAAAGCCGGGCGTGTCGGTAAAGGTGATCAGCGGGATATTAAAGCAGTCGCAGAAGCGGATGAAGCGTGCCCCCTTGTCCACCGCGTCGATGTCAAGCACACCCGCGAGCACCGCTGGTTGTTGGGCTACCAAGCCAACGACATGCCCTCCGAGACGCGCAAATCCCACGATCAAATTGGTCGCATAACTTTCCTGCACCTCGAGGAATTCCCCATCATCCACGATATGTCGGATAACTTCTAGCATGTCGTATTCCTTGACAGGATCCTCGGGCACAAGATTATCTAATTCCTGGTCGGCTCGATCAGAAGAGTCGGTGGGCGCCAGGTAGGGTGGATCCTCTGCGTTGTTCGACGGAAGGTAGGAGAGGAGCCGTCGAACGAGGGACAAGGCTTGGGCATCGTCCTGAGCGGTGAAATGTGCTACACCGCTTTTCTGATGATGAGTATGAGCGCCGCCTAGTTCCTCAGGTGTGACCTCTTCATGGGTCACAGCACTGATCACATCGGGACCGGTGATGAACATGCGCGCGGTGTTTTCTACCATGATCGTGAAATCGGTAAGGGCTGGAGAATAGACCGCTCCACCGGCGCAAGGACCCATAATGACCGAGATTTGAGGGATCACCCCAGAGGCCAATGTATTGTGGTAGAAGATATCACTGTAAGCTGCCAGTGCGGATACCCCCTCCTGGATACGTGCCCCACCAGAGTCATTAAGGCCTATTACTGGCGCTCCGTTCTCCATCGCTAAATCGAGCAGCTTGCAGATTTTTCGCCCATGAGCTTCTCCTACCGAGCCCCCCATGATGGTGAAGTCTTGAGCGTAGACGTAGACCAAACGTCCATCAATCTCGCCCCAGCCAGTGATAACACCGTCGCCAAGAGGTTTCTCCTGATCTAAGCCAAGCTCTGTTGCACGGTGCAGGACGAAAGTGTCTGTCTCGAAGAAGGAACCCGAGTCGAGAAGGATGTTCAACCTTTCGCGCGCCGTCAGTTTACCCTGCGCGTGTTGCCTCTCGACCCGCTCTGGATCACCACCCTGACGCGCTTTCGCTTCCATCTGCTCCAGGTGCTTTAATTTCATTCTTTACTCCTCCGACCGCCATTCAAACCATCCTTTATTCCAAAGGCAGAAAGCCACCGAATTAGACGTCGGAAACGTGATCGAATCCTTGCCAGGGAGTAATACAAACGTCGAACTATTCGTCGTCTGAGTGGAGCTAGCATTGGTTGTGGACGGGTCCAGCGAATAGCTGCTGCGCCCCAGGTCAAACCTGCTCCGAAACCGACACAGACGACCAAATCACCGGTCTGGATGCGACCTTTCTCTGCCGCCTCGCTCAATGCAATCGGTATCGATGCGGCTGAGGTGTTGCCATACCATTCCACATTGCTATAAACCATCTCCGGGGACAGATCCAAGGACCGGGCTGCGGCCTCAATGATGCGTTGGTTCGCTTGATGGGGGATCAACAGCGTCAGATCACCGAGAGCATGCCCTGCTTTCTCTAACACTTCGCACGTCGCATCGTGCATCACCTTCACGGCAAAGCGGAAGACCTCCCGCCCTTTCATTTGGATAAAGTGAAGCCTCTCATCGAGTGTTCGCTGGGAGGTCGGTATCCGGCTGCCCCCTGCTGGAAGCCACAGAAGGTCGCCCCCTGAACCATCGGAGCCCAATGATGAGGCGAGCACGCCACCTTCGTTCTCCCCGCTTTGCAGGACCACGGCTCCTGCTCCATCACCGAAAAGAACACACGTGGCGCGGTCTGTCCAATCGGTGATCGAGGAGAGAGTCTCCGCGCCAATCACGAGCGCCGATCGATAAGCTCCAGACAAAAGCATATTCGCGGCAACACTCAAGCCATAAATGAAGCCGGTGCAACCCGCAGAGAGATCGAAGGCTGCCGCGCGGGTAGCGCCAAGCATATCCTGGACCAAGCAAGCAGTGGAAGGGAAGAGATGATCCGGGGTGACGGTTGCAACAATGATCAATTCAACTTGTGTAGGATTGAAGTGAGCTACTTCCAATGCCTGACGAGCAGCCTGGACGGCCATGTCGGCTGTAGTTTCACCATCCTCTACCAGATGGCGTTCACGGATGCCGGTTCGTGTTCGGATCCACTCGTCGGAGGTGTCCACCAACTCTGAGAGCTCACCGTTCTTTAGCACCCGTTGTGGGAGATACTTCCCCCAGCCGATAACGTGAGCATGGGAACTCAAGCTGTCTCCTCCCATTGACGTAGGATCACACAACTGTTGTGGCCGCCGAAGCCGAAGGAATTTGAGAGGATTATTTTGGGTTCAAGTCTTCGCGCTTGGTTAGGTACATAATCTAAGTCGCACTCCGGATCGGGGGTCTCGTAATTAATCGTGGGGTGAACCCAGCCAGTCTCTAAGCTCTTGACACAGGCAACGGCTTCGACCGCACCAGCGGCCCCTATGAGGTGGCCGATCATCGATTTGGTGGAACTGACCGCCAATTGGTCGGCATGAGGGCCAAAAACGGTACGGATGGCGATGGTCTCGGTGCGATCGTTGAGAGGGGTGCTGGTGCCGTGAGCGTTAATGTAATCGACCTCCTCAGGGGTTATACCAGCATCGCTGAGGGCTTGTTCCATGGCCCATGCCGCTCCCTGACCTGTCTCATCAGGAGCGGTAATATGAAAGGCATCAGATGTGGCCCCTTGCCCGGCGAGTTCGCAATAGATGCGTGCCTTACGAGCGCTTGCGTGCTCCAGGCTTTCCAAAATCAACACACCGGCTCCCTCACCCATGACGAACCCATCACGCTCGGCGTCGAAAGGTCGACTAGCTCGCTGTGGATCGTCGTTGCGAGTGGAAAGTGCCCCCATGTTCTTTAATCCGGCTATGGCTATAGGAGCGATGATGGCTTCGCTCCCTCCACAGATCATCAACTCGGAATGACCCCGTCGGATCATCTCTCCCGCCTCGCTGATGGCATGAGAACCAGTGGCACAGGCTGAGGAGATGGTGAGATTGGGCCCATGTAATCCATAGGTGATGGCGACCGCGGCCGAGGCTGCGTTGGGCATCATCATGGGTACCATAAAGGGGCTCACCCTTCGAGAACCATCAGCTTGGAAAATTTCGAAATTATTCAATAAAGTGATGACCCCACCAATGCCAGTACCGATGAGCACGCCAACCTTCTGAGCATCACCTCCTTCAAACTTTAAATCGGCGTTGGTGATGGCTTGTCGAGCGGCCTCGAGGGCGAAGTGTGTAAAGCGGTCGTTCCGCCGCGCGCCTCTTTTTCCGAAGAGGGCAACCGGGTCGAAATCCTTGACCTCGGCAGCGATTCGCACCTCCAGTTCTGCTGGGTCGAACTGCGTGATAGGGCCAGCCCCACTGCGCCCCTCAAGCAATGCATCCCAAAAGGTGGACACATCATTACCGAGTGGTGTGACCACGCCAAGGCCTGTGATAACAACTCGTCTTTTCATCCCCTTGCCCCTTCTTTGGCACATCGGCTTATACGGATAACACCAATCCCCTGAAGAAGTAGCGATTTAAATGGACATGTATGGTCCATATTGCTGGGGGACGTGGCGTGCGATGAGGGTTCTACTAAATAGAACAGTCTAAAGGTGATTAGGATACGATGGTACCGCTGTGAGCTTAGCGGTCAACGATCGATCCAGTCGACAAGTAATCCGAGGTGTTCTTATTCGGAAGGGTGGAGCTTGAGATCATTAATATCATCTATAGGGTTAACAGACCAAGATATTCGGCCACTGCCATAAGGAGAATTTGACATTTGATGTGGGGAAATTCAGACAGATATTGAAGACAATCACGCGGAATACGACACGAATCCATCTATCCAGGATCGAATCGACCTGATCTGGAGGGGTCACACCGTACTAATCATAGAGTTGCTCGCACCCTGAGCTTGTCGAAGGGTGCTCGTTGAAATGTGTTTTGACCACATTCTTCAGGGAAACCCTTAACAAGGGCTCGTGACACATTATGCTCAGGACGCTCATCTCTTTTGTGGTTAAGTTATGCGCGCATAACTTAGTGGATTCCTGTCAAGGGAGGTTCTTAGAGCAGGAATATTCCGATAGCGTATGGCAGTAGGGCCATCAAGGCCATGATGGGATGCCCACGCTGCGTCGTGTTGTGCCTATCCCAATTAAACATAAAAATCGCCAGCACGTAAGCCAGCACGCCACTGAGGGTTAAAACGATGACCGAACCCCATGGAGCACCCCATGGGGAATAATCAGCCGCGCCCATGGCTAAACCATTGAAGGCGTTCATCGCATGGGTGGCGGGCAAGAGTTGGGAAATCTTTCCAGCAACATCGGGTAACAGGTCATAGGGGATCATCAGCCCTCCCAACAACATCGAAGGGATGAAGATCAGCTGTGTCCACAAGACCGTCATACGCGTGCTGGCTGAGATCACACCGATCAGCAGACTGATGCCAGCGCAAGCAACAGCCATAGCAATGAAGACCAGGGCATAGTTGACCCAGTTCACTGGCAATGGGGCATCGAAGAGAAAGGGCGCAGTGACGCTGATGATTGCGACCACAATCACCAAGTGCAATATCGTTGTCAAGGCGGGGATGGTCAAAATGGAACTGGAAGGAATGCCGTTGATTTTGTAGCTGCGGAAGATGCCTTCTTCACGGGCACTGACAAGTGGATCCGGCATGCCCAATAGCGTGGCTGCCAAGATGGCGAAAACGACCAAGGCCGGGATAAGGGTATCAAGGAAGAGAGGGTTGATCGCCGGCATGATGAATCCCATCATGAGGTAGAAGCCTAGGGGGAAAAGATAGTTCATAAGGAGCATCTGCTTGTTGCGGATCCCGGTACGAAATTCGAATGAGAAGTGATTGATAAAAGCGCTCATTGCGCGCCTCCAGTGGTTGTGATCTCCAGAAAACGGTCTTCCAAGGACGGTCGTTCGACACGTAAATCGATCAGCGTATCCTGTTGAGCCTGGACATGAGTGATAATGGCTGAAACTGTGGGGCCGATATCGGTGCTGAAGTAGATGTTGTAATCATCTTTAGACACATGCTGGCTTACCGCTGGAAAGGTGACGCCCGGATCGGACAGGCTGGAGCCTTGCGTTCGAACAGAAACTTTGGTCAGCCCTGCGCCAGTCGCTGTGATTTCCATGGGTGTTCCAGTAGTAACGATTTTTCCGCGCAGCAAGATGGCAATTCGATCCGCCATTTCCTCCGCTTCGGCCATGTCGTGTGTTGCTAGGATGATGGAGGTGCCTTCTGTTTGCTGCTCACGCATGATGTTGTGCAGTTCGACTCGCGTGGCAACATCCAAACCAGCGGTAGGTTCGTCTAGAAAGAGAACAGAGGGTTTGTGGGCAAGCGCCAGTCCAAGCGCTAGGCGTCGCTTTTGACCGGTAGAAAGCTGGTGGTACTGTGCGCCTCGTTTCTCCCCCAGGCCTAAGCGGTCGAGTAGATCGTAGCGCGGGTCTACGCCATGGTAGGCGCAGAAGAACTTCATCGCCTCGTCGACGGTGATGCTCTCCGGCAAACCTGATGTTTGTAGCTGAACACCGATGATGTTGCGCAGCTTTCGAGGCTCGCGCGTTGGGTCGACTCCTGCAACCCGTACTGAACCGCCATTTGGCTCACGCAGACCTTCAAGGCTCTCCAACGTGCTGGTCTTTCCGGCTCCGTTAGGACCAAGTAAGCCAAAGATCTCCCCCCGCTTGACGTCAAAACTGATGCCATCTACCGCCACGAAATCGCCGTAGGTTTTTCGGAAGTCTCTTACTACTATAACAGTGCCTTCCATGGATATCCTCTCCTTTCCTCGTTCGATTCGATCTGGCCTGGATCATCATGAATATAAAATTTTTTCTGTATTCGGATTGCCCAAGTTCTGTTTACGACCCATTTGACAAGGCATTTCCTGAGCTTATCGAAGGGCTCAGAACGGGGCAGAAGTAGAGCTTTTGGATTCGAGAATATTTAAATCAGCGAATATCTTGTTTATAGACCTGATCGTTATTCTTCTCTCTACAGGGTGGATACGGCAAGGGCAAAAAGACCTATCCCTAGAAGAGTTATTTGCGTTTCGACGTCGCCGACGTCTTGTAAAAATGACATGACAATGCTGACAACTTACATGCCGACTGCGACGGCTTTTAAGACGAGGGTGATGATACGTTGAGTGTTTCCTGTTTTATTTTTCTCCTTCTTATGTTCAAAGTAACTCTTTAAGCCGTGATTAATTGTTAACACAGGCAACCGAAACCAGCCACTACAATGATTACGTTAGGGTGTCTGTTACAAACCATTCGAAGCTCTGAGAGATGTAGGATAGATGGATACCCAGCATGATAATGTGGATGACCAGACTCATCGATCCGACGTAGAGGGGGGTGAGGTGTTTTTCTGCTTGCGCCCTCATTCTCTCCGAAGCCACTCTCGTAAGGTGGTCCTGATCTTGTCTTCCATCTTGCGCCCGACGGTCTCCCAGTCATCTTCGGGTTCGGCTCCGGCCCATTTGCCTAATCCCATGCGAACATCCTGGTCGATGCGCTTGCCGATCTGCTCCCAACTTTCATCCGCCTCGCCACCAACGCCAGTTGCAACTTCGGACCTGATCTTTCCTTCCATCTTGTGGCCGATGGTATTCCAGTCGTCGCTTTCGTCCGCATCAGCGACTTTCGCTACCTCGGACTTGATGTTCCCTTCAACTCGCTTACCGATCTGCTCCCAATCTTCCTCAGGTTCACCGCCTACGGTTTTCGAAGCCTGCACTCGTACATTTTCTTCCATCTTCTGGCCGATGGTCTCCCAATCATCCGCTTCTTCAACTCCGGATAATTTTGCAACCTCTTTCCTGAACTTGGTTTCAATGTCGCGAAAGATCTCCTCCCATTCCTTCTTCCTCGTTTGTTCGTCGCTCATCGCGTAGGCTCCTTTCTTCTTGCGACTGTTTTCAGAGAAATTATTTTATCCCATCCATCTGATGGTCCTCATTTGGTTTCATCTTGATGTGTCCACTTTTCGGATGCCATGAAAGTCAACCATTCAATCACTTGCTCGATATAGTGTGTAGTCATCCATCAGTGAAAAGATTGCTGAGATCGTTCTCAATTGATGTAAGTGTCATGCCGAGGGAATCGAGAATCGAATTAAGCATCCCAAGCCTTATTCCCAAAAGGGCAAGGGAATTCGTTATTTGAAGGTGAAAGAACTCCCTAACCTTCGAGTTGGTCATTCTTCTGGCAAAAAAATTTAAAGATCACAGATATTGAGATAGAGGCGGTGAATGTTTGCCTACCTGTCCGCGGTGAGTGTTGTATGGATTGTTTAAATTAAGCTTATCATCCGTTGGGTAGCGAGCCTTGATCCGAATCAACTTTCTCATTCTCCTCAACCTCACGCCACTCGCCTTCAACGACGGAGGTTAAGGCGTCCCTGTGCTCCTTCACGATTTCCTGAGGGCAAAGCTCAATGAACAGAGCAGAGCCTAACCAGATCACCAGGGCATCGTCGATGGGACCGATAGCGATATCCGGAACGATCATGTAAACCAATGCCCCGATAGGTAGAAGTTTGAGCAGTGGGCTGACTCGCCTGTCAGCAAGCAAGCGTAGGATGAGCTTGATTTGCACTGTCAAGTTATCGAAGAAACCACTATCACGGGGGGTAATTTTTTTAGGGGAAGGGTCGCTCAAGGTATCTCCTCTATATGATACGTTCAAGAGGAGATTATACCTTTCCTTGTTACGGTTGTTGAGGTTTGCGTTCTGGTAAACGCACGATCTGAGACGCGACCAGCCGCTGCCCATCACCCGGGGTGAAATCCCCGAAGACCGCGATCAAGTCACCGAGGCGCAGGTCGGTCAGTTTAAGCGGAGCTCCAATCTCGTCCTCGACAAGTGTGTTCTTACTCAATTCGATGATTCTTGGTCCGTCCTGAGTCGCGAGTTGGATCCCCAGCTGTGAAAGGGCGCGTATGCGACCCACCAGATCCGGATGGTTTACAACAAAATCCTGCGGATCGCCGGGAGGTGCACCTTGTCCTCCCTCTGGTCCAGCTGGTTGGTAGCGTAATCCATCTTCGCCCCAGCCGTGTCGACCGACATAAATGCCGAGTGAGAAGGCTCCGGTCAATAAAATCACCAAGAGCACTACGGCGCCGAGGATGATTTGCCAGCGATTCTCAACCATCGTTCCATGGCCTCCTCTTGATCAACCACCGTTAACTCGGTGATTGTGATTGTCTCCTCATGTCCCATAATGCGAACGGTGAGTTCGTGGGTCCCTTCCGGTATTGTGGACGGTACCACCAACCAGTAATCTTCCAGGATCACCCTTTCCAAAACAGGACCGACCTCTGCTTGATACCGCTCCAGATTGCCGAAACCTAGATCGTGGATTTCAATCGGTCTCCCATCGAGAGCGGTTTCGATTTGATATGGGCGCGGTTGATCTAAACGCCAGTAAAGCGTCAGATGGAATCGGGATCCGCTTTCTACCTTCAAAGGGTCAACATCGGCGCCCAGAAGGGTTAAATCGTTCATGTCCAAGTCCAGGGGTATCGTTGGGTTCGCTTCATCGATAACGAGGTTTTTGGGTATCTCTGATAGCTGGAACAGCACCAGTCGACCACGAGGATTAATGCTGCCCGTCCCAGATTGTGCCCCGGTCAGGATGGGTATCTGCCACAGATCATTCGGGACCAAATTGGGTGGTAAACCGCCAGGACCGCGTGTGCGGTTCGGACCGATCACTTGAGTTGTGCTGTAGAGGGCACGTCCAAGCACATCCATCAGGGAGGGATTAGGTGTGGGGAGGGCTGGCAGCAGAACATCCTGGCGGGTGTCGTAGACCAGTTGCCAGTAGAAGGCATCATAACCGAAGACACCACCTTGCGTTAGAAGAGCAGAGTCTGATGGGAGCATTTCCCACACGTTCGCGTAGAAATCGTTGATGGACACATCGTAAGAACGGTCACTGGTAGATAGATTGCCGCTCAGTGAGATCAAAGCGAGGCTAACGGTAACGATCGCTATGGCCCATTGGCTAGGGCGAGAGGGTCGACCACCTGTCACTCGCGGTGTGATGCGTTCTAACCGACCTAAAAGTTCGACGATGCCGAAAGCGAGAAATATCGCCCACAGGAAATGCGCGGGCAGAAAGAAAACATCTAGATCGAAGGCGCGGTACTGGATGAAGAACCATATGTGAACGAGGTACATCCCTACGAGGAGATAATAGTGCCGAGATCGACGAAGCAACAATGCTGCCAAGCCGATCACGCCAACAAGGAGGGAAAGTCGACCAAATTGATGGGTCAGCAGGTAGAGGTAGACCACCACCCGATCCGGGAGTTCGCTCAGAGTAAAGGCAAATTTAAACTGTGGGAAGGCACCTAGTGTGTAATTGTATATTCCCTTGAGTGTCGTCGGTGCATGCTCGAGCATGATGCGATCGTTGAGTGTGCTCGCTTTCAATGGTAGCCATGCGAACTGGGCTGCTCCTAGGCTGAAGCCGACAATTCCAGCCATCCACCAGGTTGGACGCTTGAGCACAGTGCGGTCGGTTAAGAGCACGAAGAGGGCGAAAGCCGGAGCGAAGCCGAGATTGGATATGTGGGTGCCCATGGAAAGCCCGAAGATCAGAGCGAAGAGGAAGAAATCCCGGTCGCGGCGTGTCCGTTCCCAGTGTAGGAGCGCCAAAATTGTGAGCGCCACCAGGGCGATGTTGGGTGCATAGACCTCGGCGATCACCGCCTGAGACCAAAAGGTGGGTGAGAAGGCGAAAAGTGTAGCCGCCAGGGATGCTCCCGCTCGGTGGATAATCGGTGAGGCGGTTTTGGGATGCAGTAGCGCCTTGATGATCAGATATAGGCTCCCGACTCCCGCTGCTCCAAGGGCAGCACTCATCAGGTTAACCCGGTGCGCGACATCACCGAAGGGTAGCCAGGTGAAAATTTTACCCAGCCATGTGTAGAGGGGGTAGCCAGGCATGTGAGCCAAGCCTAAGACATAGGGTATGGTAGCTAATTCGTTTCCATCTGGGCTGAGATAGGAGAGGCTTGGGGTAAGGGTTACATCGTAGAAAAGAAAAGCGACGCCTGCCAGTAGAAGCGCAAGACCATAATCGATGGTTTCAAATCGTTTGCTCATCGGTACTATTCTAGCGCCCCTGCGTTATCCCCACACTGTGATTTTGCTATCATTTTGTAAAAAATCAGGGATTAGGGATCAGGGATCAGGCACTATGGCGCTTAGGTACATAGGCACCCAGGCATTAAGATCGCCCACCAATGCACTCCAAGGTGCCATGGTGCCCAAGTGCCTTGGTGCCCTTCCAATATGGATAATAATTGTCAGTATTCAACCGTTATGTTAGAATAACATCACGCTCCTCCGATTTCATGTGATCGTTCAGTGTGACTGTTGTACGAGCAAGTGTTGAAGGGATGAGAACAGCATCAAGCGGAAGGTTTTTAACGATGTTCATTCGCCGATCGGAATCGATAACCCAGTGAGATGACCATGCGATTAGCGGATTTGAGGGGAAGACCTATACGGGATTTGCGTATGTCGGTCACGGACCGTTGTAATTTCCGTTGTGTTTACTGCATGCCAAAGCAAGTTTTTGGGGCTGAATATCCGTTTCTCAAGCGTGAAGAACTGCTCACCTTTGAGGAGATACATCGCTTGGCGCGCATCTTCGTTACGCTTGGCGTTGAGAAGATCCGCCTCACTGGCGGTGAACCGTTAATACGACGTGAGGTTGAAAGCCTCGTTGAATTGCTTGCTCAGATTCCTGGCATTGACCTGACGATGACGACTAACGGTTCTCTCCTCCCACAAAAAGCGGAATCTTTGAGGGAAGCTGGGCTTAAGAGAATCTCAGTCAGCCTCGATTCGCTTGATGATGATGTTTTTGCCGTAATGAACGGCGTGGATCACACCGTTGAGCGTGTGCTAGAGGGAATTGAAGCTGCTCATGCAGCAGGTTTTATGCCGATCAAAATCAACATGGTGATAAAACGCGGGTTGAACGATGGGAGCATCTTGCCGATGGCAAGCTATTTTCGTAACAGTGGGCACATCCTGCGCTTCATCGAATATATGGACGTTGGGGGTACCAACGGGTGGCGTTTCGATGAGGTCGTTCCCGCATCTGAGATCGTCGCCGTCGTGGATCGTAAATACCCCCTTGAAGCTATCGAACCCAATTACCATGGCGAAGTCGCGCGGCGTTATCGCTATAAGGATGGAGCAGGTGAAATTGGTGTCATCGCCTCCGTAACCCAAGCTTTCTGCGCTGACTGCACACGAGCAAGATTATCAGCCAACGGTTCTCTATACACTTGTCTCTTTGCCACCCGTGGCACAGATCTACGGCAATACCTTCGCAACGACACAAGCGATGATGAAATCGAGGCGATCATCTCCTCGATCTGGTCACAACGCAACGATCGTTATTCAGAGATCAGGTCGCCTGAAACGGCTCGGGTATCTAAAGTGGAGATGTCCTATATTGGTGGGTAGCAGGGAGGAGGGCTCCGTAGGATCGTGGGAGGAGCGTCGATCTCTCGTATACCAATCGGCCATTGACTCGAGATGAGGTGCGCGCCTATACTAAGGGTGTAGGGAGGAACGCCGCCATGAGGGGTTTCGCTCGACAATCTGATATTTGCCCTTTGCAGGCACCGGGCTAGAGCGTCCGCGTGCCTTTTTGTTTCCGTACAATTTGGAAAGGAGAAGCCATGGATTATGGGATGATCGGGAAGATTGAGAAAGCTAAGCGCTACGCGGAGGAGCGTGAGCGAATCCGCTTTGAATCCTTCAGGGCGACTTTTGAAGGTGAGAACAACCCACATTCTGTTTACTTCGAAGACGGTGAGTGGAAGTGTGACTGCAACTTCTTCATAACCCGTGGCGTCTGCAGTCACACGATGGCACTGGAGCGAATTCTGGAGGGTATGTTACCGGCGATGGTGGAAATCGCCTAAGATAGCGCTGGTTTGGAACCGGGCGCAAGATCGCTTGCGCCCGGTTTGCTTTTTCCCGAAAATGGTACAATCCCGCCACGGCGGGGACCAGGGCTTCCCGCCGGTGTTCTGGAGGCACGTTGAAACGCTGGCAATTCTGGCTCGGTGTGGTAATCAGCGCCTTCTTCCTGTGGCTCGTCTTGCGGGGGTTGTCCTTAGGCGAAATGTGGGAGGAATTGCGGGGAGCTAATTATTGGTGGTTGTTGCCTGGTGTAGCGGTTTATTTCCTCGGTGTCTGGGCGCGTGCCTGGCGCTGGCATTACCTCTTGCGACCCCTTAAACGGATTCCAACCAAAACCATGTTCCCCATCGTTGCGATCGGATATATGGGTAACAACATCTACCCGGCACGGGCGGGGGAACTTCTTCGAGCATACGTACTGAAGCGGCGGGAGGGGGTCGCCATCTCTGCCTCTTTAGCCACGATCATCGTTGAACGCGCCTTCGATGGCGTGGTGATGCTGGCATTTGTGTTTCTCAACTTACCCGAATTAACACGGCTAACAGTCGATTCGGGTATCGTAGGAAGCATCCGGAGCTTGGCGATCTGGGGGGCGGGGATTTTCCTCGCTGCCGTGATCGTGTTTCTGCTCATGGCCGCCTTACCCACACAGGCATCGAGAGTGCTAGGTTGGTTTACGGATCGACTGGTGCCCATGCGTTTCAGGGAGCAAGTGCGTGGGTTTGGCGATAGATTTCTTGACGGCATGGCGTCACTTCGCTCGCCGGCCGATGTTCTCATGGTCCTGGTCACTTCAGTGGTGATCTGGCTCTTTGAAACAGGTAAATACTGGTTTGTGATGCACGCTTTCGACTTTGAAGTCGGCTTCTTTGCCTTAATGCTGATGAACGGGGTTGTCAACTTGTGGACAACGATCCCCTCAGCGCCGGGCTATATCGGCACGTTTGATGCACCCGGAATAGCTGTGCTGGAGGCCTATGGTGTTACAAAGGCTGTCGCAACAGGGTACACCCTTGTGCTGCACGCTGCGCTCTGGTTTCCGATCACACTTCTTGGTGCTTACTACATGGCACGCGAGAGCTTGAGCTGGGGACAGATCCAAGCCGAAATGGAAAGAGAAAGAACGGAATGAAGGTAGGGATCGTAGGAGCGGGAGTGGGTGGGTTAACGGCCGCCTATGACCTTGTGCGAGCCGGTGCCGAGGTCACCATTTTTGAGTCGGCTGATCATGTCGGCGGGTTGTCAGCAGGGTTCAAAATCCCGCGCTGGGATTGGTCTGTTGAGCAGTATTACCACCACTGGTTCGCCAGCGATAGCCACCTGCTCGGATTAATCGAAGAGTTGGGTTGGAGCCAGCGAGTGCTCTTCCCCCGACCGATCACAGCCGTTTACTACGATGGGCAGTTCTACGCACTTGATTCTGCGCTGGCTGTAGTTCGGTTCCCGGGCATACCTTTTCACGATCGTGTTCGATTAGGAATCGTGATCGCCTATTTGAGGTACATCGCTCACTGGCAACCTCTCGAGGGATTCACCGCAGATTCCTGGATGCGTAGGTGGGTGGGCGAGCGAGCCTACAAAGCGTTGTGGGAGCCCTTACTTGTCGGTAAGTTTGGAACACATTTCCGTGACGTCAATATGGCATGGATGTGGGCTCGTTTCAAGGCTCGCACTCCTCGTTTGGGGACCTTTGAGGGCGGTTTCCAGGCGTTCATGGATGACTTAGCCGATCATGTACGCGCTGAAGGGGTGGAGATCCGAATGCGGACACCCATGAGGAGAATAGAGCCAAGGTCGGAGGGAGGATTGAGGCTGACCTTCGACGGAGGTGAGATGATCGTCGATCAGTGTTTGGCGACGACCTCTCCGGGACAATTGGCGAAATTAGCATCGAATTTACCTTCAGAGTATCTCGATCGTTTAATAGCGATGAAGTCGATGGGTGCCGTGGTGATCGTCATGGCGCTCAAGCACCAGCTTTCGGAAGGAGGCGTGTATTGGCATAATCTCCCCAAGGACGCTGGGTTTCCTTTCCTCTCCTTGGTTGAACATACGAATTTTATTTCACGCGAGTTCTTCGGTGACGACTATATCGTCTACTGCGGTGATTACCTGGATCCTGACCATGAGTACTTTTCGCTGAGCAAAGAGGAATTGCTTGAGAGATTCCTTCCGACCTTGCCGCGAATCAATCCAAGGTTTAATCCCGATTGGGTGCGTGATACTTGGCTTTTTCGTACAGCGTACGCGCAACCGGTCCCACCCGTGAACCATTCGAAGGCCATCCCCGATATTAAGACACCTATCCCAGGGCTATGGTTCGCCAGCATGAGCCAGGTGTATCCCTGGGATCGAGGCACAAACTACGCGGTCGAGATCGCCCGTCGTACTGCGCGTCAAATGCTTCTCGAGGGCTGATCTTAGACTCCATCCTACACACCCAGGTTGTTTTTCTGTAGCCGCAGGCTTTGAACAAAACCTTCCCGCGAGTTTTAAGCTCGCGGGAAGGTCAGGCGTGGGAGCCTGACTTGCTGGAGAATTAATGCGCACCCTAAAGGGTGTGGCTACATATTAATTCTGAGGATAAGTGAGAGGATATCATTCTTGTTATAAGGACAGAGTAACCCTAGCCTTATACATTTGGTCAGATTTAAGGGTTTTGGAATCCAAAAGCTCTGCTTTTGCTTTGTCCTGAGCATTGCCGAAGGAGGCGCAAGCAGAGCTTGCGCACTCCAAAGGCACCCTGAAAGGTGAAGTTACATCACCTTCGTTTCATCACCGTAGCCGCAGGCTTTAGCCTGCGTATCTCTGCGTACAGTAGAGTTAGTTCCCATGCATGTCCTGAGTGAAGCCGAAGGGCTGCCGACGGTCAGGCGTGGGAGCCTGACTTGCTGGAATGTTAATACGCACCCTAAAGGGTGTGGCCACATTGGATATCACCTCAACGAGAGATTGCGTGAATTCCAGGATAATCGTAGGGGCGCACGATCGAAGATGCAGGATGATCTTCCCTACCCGTGCGCCCCTACCCTGTTGAATGTCATTTTGAGGAACCACGCGATGAGGAATCCCTATGATGAAACTTCATTTGATCGATACATCATAGGGATTCCTCGCTCATGTCACTCGCTCGGAATGACATCTGCGAAGATGTCATTTCTATAGAAACAGGCTTTAGCCTGCGTATCTCAGCGTACCTTAAAGGGTGCGACTACATTTGGTACCATCTCTATAAGATACGAGCCCTGCCGGAGGTATAATTCCCTGGCGCTATAAAAAGAGGGAGTTTCAATGTCTAATCCTAGAATTGAACGCTTGTCTCGTGTGCTGGTAGATTATTCAACGCAGATCGGGCACGGCGACCGGGTCTTGATCGAAAGCGAACCGCCTGCCGAACCTCTTGTGAGAGCGCTCTTCGAGCACATCCTGAAGAACGGTGGGCATCCACACCTGCTGGTTTCACTTTCAGGTATGGTAACCATGACGGGCATGGATGATGTCTTCTTGTCCTTCGCTGATGAAGGACAAATTAGCTTTGAACCAACATTCTACAAGTTAGCTTACGAGAACTTTGAATCCCGCATTCGGATCCATTCAGCGAGCAATACAAAGTCCCTGACGAACCTTGATCAGACAAAGAAATCCAGGCGCAAGAAGGCCACAGAACCTGTCTTAGAGGCGCAATTTGAACGTGGTGCGACCAAAGAATTCCGCTGGGTAACCACCCTCTTCCCCACCAGCGCTTATGCACAAGATGCCGAGATGAGCCTGATTGAGTTTGAAGATTACGTTTTTCAAGCTTGCCACGTTGCTGATCTGGATGAAAATCCGATCGCCATTTGGAAACGAGTCGAGGTTGAGCAGGGAAGGGTGATTGAAGCGCTGAAGGACCACGATCGAGTCGAGATAAAGGGACCCAATTGTGATCTTACGCTCTCGATCAAAGGTCGTACCTTCGTTAATGCATGCGGCAAGCACAATATGCCCGATGGCGAAGTCTATACTGGCCCGGTTGAAGAATCCGTGGAGGGCTGGGTGCGCGCGACGTATCCCGTTGTTTCTGGTGGCAATGAGATCGAGGGTATCGAGTTGAAGTTCAAAGAAGGTCGGGCTGTTGAAGCGAGCGCTTCAAAGAATCAAGCATTCCTTGAACAAATGCTGGAAACCGATCCGGGTGCTCGATACCTTGGAGAGTTTGCCATCGGGACCAATTATGACATCCAGCGACATACACGAAATATCCTCTTCGATGAGAAGATCGGTGGAACTTTTCACATCGCCTTAGGCGCAGGTTACCCGGAGACGGGCAGCGCCAACAAGAGCGCCATCCATATGGACCTGCTCTGCAGCATGCGTGAAGGTGGGGAGATAGCGGTCGATGGCGATGTGATCTATCGTGAGGGAGCCTTTCTACTCTAAATCCAGACTTGTATTTACACGATGATCTTTTGTGGGAGGTTACCGTGAATCGATGTTGGCTTTTTACCCTCGTCGCGTTATTTGCCCTGGCGGCGTGTGGGACAGTGCCTAGCACGACCGAGTCCCCTCCCACGGTCACTGTTCCCCTTCTCCCAATGAATACTCCACCACCAACGGCAACTGCCATCCTGCCGCCAACGCAGGATATAACTTCGAAGATCATCCACCCTGGTTTGCCACTTCTCGTGGGGAGGGGAGAGCTGTTCTCCACCTCTGGAGCGTGTGCTATATGCCATACTGGCTTGGTAGACGAGACCGGGGTGGATGCCTCCATCGATACCAATTGGCGTTCCACGATGATGGCCAATGCTGCCCGCGATCCCTACTTCCTGGCTTCCGTACGAGGGGAGGTGCTCGCCAATCCGGAGTTGGGTCCTATCATTGAGGATAAATGCTCCACCTGTCACATGCCCATGGCGCGTTTCACAGCATATGCGGATGGGGGTGAAGGGAAGATGTTCGAGGATGGATTTACCGATCCGGGGAACGCGTTGCATACATTAGCCATGGACGGGAACTCATGCACGGTGTGTCATCAGATTCGCGAGACCAATCTTGGCCTGGAAAGCAGCTATAGCGGAGGTTTTGTAATCGACACTGAGCTACGGTCACCGAATCGGCTTATCTTCGGACCCCATACCATCGACGATGACCCTGCCAGAATCATGCAGAACGTTTCAGGATTCCGCCCCGAACAAGGCTTGCATCTGAGCGAGTCGGAGTTATGCGCCACGTGCCACACACTTTACACGCCTTATGTCGATGCCACAGGGAACATCGCCGGGGAGTTCCCAGAGCAGACGCCTTATTTCGAGTGGTTTTACAGTGACTACCGCAGAACACAAACCTGTCAGGACTGTCACATGCCGGAAGCTGAAGGTGGCGTGACAGTTTCGAATTTAAGTCAGGTGCTCCGAAGTCCCTTTAGTAAACATGTTTTTGTTGGGGGTAACGCATACATAATACAAGTTCTAAAGGAATTCGGAGAGGAATTGATGGTGACAGCATCAAGTGAACAGTTTGAAGCCACAAAGGAACTGACGATCGAACAGCTTGGTTCACGCACGGCCACCATCACGTTCGACGAGGTCCGCCTCTCTGGATCTCGTATCATCGCTGATGTTGTCATCGAGGTCCTGACTGGGCATAAGTTCCCGACCGGTTTCCCTTCCCGTCGTGCTTGGATCCATTTTGTTGTGCACGATTCTGATGGTGAGGTGATATTTGAATCCGGTGCGGTCAACCCCGATGGCTCGATCGCGGGAAATGACAATGACGTTGAACCGGGAGAATATGAGCAGCACTACCTTGCCATCGTCCAACCGGAACAGGTACAAATCTATGAAGCTATCATCGTCGATACCGAGTATCGTTTAACTACCACCTTGCTTCGGGCAAAAGGGTACGTGAAGGACAACCGGCTCTTGCCTTCTGGTTTTGAAAAAGCTGCTCCGTACGAGGACATCGCGGTGCACGGAATGGCCAGGGAGGATGAAGATTTTCAAGGTGGTGGGGACGAGATTCAATATATTGCTGACGTTGGTTCTTCGGAGGGACCTTTTGTCGTGACAGTTGAAATCCTCTATCAATCGATCGGATATCGTTGGGCGGAGAACTTTCGCCTAGGTAATGGATCGGAAATCGAACGCTTTCTTGATTACTACAACGCCATTCCGAACCTGCCGGTTGTCGTGGCACGAGCGACGGTGAGTGTGGGCGAATAAGCTTTTACGCGTGCAATCTTGTTCCAGAACGCTCCTTTGGCACATGTATGGCTCTTGTTTCTTGGGGGATTGAGGAAGTTTTTTCAGGTCACTCAGTGATACAAATTGGACTGATTTCATAATCTTAGGGTTACTTAAACCACTGTTGATCTCGTGCTCGTTCCAGGTATCCTCATTGTGGTGATAGATGAGATTGTCACCCATCTCCAAATCAGTAGCGAGATCCTTGTAAAGATTGCTGGGGAAAAAATGCTGAGGTACGAGTGAACGAAAATCGAGGCGCACGGATCCACATCACCGGCATCGTTCAGGGGGTTGGTTTCCGACCCTTTGTATATAGCCTGGCGACTCGATTGTCGATCACAGGCTGGGTGCGTAATACCTCAGCCGGTGTAGAGATCGAGGTCGATGGGGCGCCGGAGGCGCTTGATGCATTTGTCCACGCTTTACGTGAAGAAGCACCCCCATTAGCGCGTATTGACGAGTTCCATGTTCAGGATCGGGCACCGAATGGTTTCTCTGATTTTCAAATCATTCATTCGGAGGCCATCCCCGATGCCTTTCAACCGATATCTCCCGATGTCAGCCTTTGTAATGACTGCTTGCGTGAATTGTTGGATCCTGGTGATCGACGCCATCGCTACCCCTTTATCAATTGTACGAACTGTGGACCGCGATTTACGATTATCAAGGACATTCCCTACGATCGTCCTCATACAACCATGGCTCCTTTCGAGATGTGCCCGGAATGTGCCTCCGAGTATGAGGACCCTCTCGATAGACGCTTCCATGCTCAACCTGTAGCGTGTCCTGTATGTGGGCCGCACATCTGGCTTGAAATGAACGGCGAGTCGGTAGCGGAGCGGGAGGAAGCCCTACAGACCGCAAGGAGACTTCTGAAAGAGGGTAAAGTCCTGGCAGTCAAGGGCTTGGGTGGATTTCATCTTGCATGTGATGCTACCAACCCGGATGCCGTAGCCACTCTGCGTCGACGTAAATTACGGGTGGATAAACCTTTCGCCCTGATGATGCCCGATCTCACGACAGTGGAAGCTCATTGCACCCTCGATGAAGCAGAGCGCGAACTACTTCAATCTCACCAGCGGCCCATTGTGATCCTAAGACGACGAACGGAATCAAAAGTGACCCAAGAGGTAGCTCCGGGTCAGGACACCTTGGGTGTTATGCTGCCTTACACTCCCTTGCATGTTCTATTGATTGAGCCCGAAGAGGATTTCCCCCCTGCGTTGGTGATGACCAGCGGCAACCTGAGCGAAGAGCCGATTGCAATTGAAAATGAGGAAGCGCGGGAGCGGTTGGACGACCTGGCGGATGCGTTCCTGCTTCATGACCGCAGCATCCGCACTCGCTGCGATGACGCGGTGGTGCGGACCTTTGATGGGGCTGTATATCCCCTACGACGCGCTCGTGGATACGCTCCTTTCCCTGTCCTTTTGCCCTGGAAGCTACCACCGATCCTGGCAGCGGGATCGGAGTTAAAGAACACCTTCTGCTTGACCCGAGGTAGCTATGCCTTTCTCAGTCATCACATCGGCGACATGCAGAATTATGAGACGCTTTGTGCATTCGAAGACGGCGTGGATCACTATGAGCGACTTTTCCGCGTAGAACCTGAGATTTTGGCTTATGATCTTCACCCCGATTACATGGCTACTCGCTACGCGCTCATACGTGCCGAGCGGGAGGGTTTAACCTCTGTAGGTATTCAACATCACCACGCGCACATCGCTGCCTGCATGGCCGAGCATGGCGTACCCGATGGCAAGTGGGTGATCGGGGTCTCATTCGATGGCACTGGATATGGAGAGGATGGGGCAATCTGGGGGGGAGAGTTTCTTATTACAGATTATCGCCATTTTGAAAGACCCTACCACCTGACATACATCCCTCTCTTGGGAGGGGAGGCAGCCGTGCGACAACCCTGGCGCCTGGCACTGGCTTGGTTAATCCAGGCTGATCTCGACTGGGAGGAAGACGTAGCGCCGATCGAATCGGTGGGGCTTGAGGTTCGAGAGATGCTCAAGCGGATGTTCGAAATACGCATCAATGCCCCGCTGACTTCGAGCATGGGTCGCCTTTTCGACGCGGTTTCATCCTTGGCCAATGTGCGTCAGGAGATCAACTATGAAGCCCAGGCAGCGATTGAGCTTGAGGCGCTGGTGGACCCGGATGAAGAAGGCTTGTATTCCTTCGCGCTCGTCGACGAGAACATTGATCCTGTTCCTGTGATTCGAGAGATCGTCGGAGATCTACGCGCCGGTGTATCTGTTCCCACGATCGCAGCTCGTTTCCATAATGGCGTGTCGCATATGGTTGATCAGGTATGTCGCGCGATACGGGACCAAAGCGACGTCGAGGAAGTCGCGCTGAGTGGGGGTGTATGGCAGAATATGGTCTTGTTATCCCGGACAGTGCGGTTGTTGCGACAATCAGGTTTTAAGATTTACTTGCACCGCCAGGTCCCGACGAACGACGGTGGGATATCCCTTGGCCAAGCCGTCATCGCAGCGCACCGATTAAATCTCAGCCATCAGCCATCAGCGATCGGTCTTGGTTCTGGAGTGTCTGAAGGCTGATGGCTGAAAGCTGACAGCTATATTGGAGGTATTGAGATGTGCCTTGGTGTACCCGGGAAAATTCTTGAAATCTATAAAATTGAATCCCTAAAGATGGGTAAGGTGGATTTTGGTGGTGTGGTGAGAGAGGCATGTCTAGAGTATGTGCCGGAGGCGGAAATCGGCGATTACGTTGTTGTACATGTCGGATTCGCCATCAGCCTGGTTAGCGAGGATGAAGCTCAAGCTACGCTCGAAATGCTGCGTGAGATCATCGATTTTGAAGACGAGCTTGGTCCTGAGCAGGAATAACCATGAGATACGTAACTGAATACCGCGACGCAGAGTTGGTGCGAGGTGTGTTGGATGAGATCCATTCTAGGGTAACCAAACCGTGGGTCATGATGGAGATCTGTGGTGGTCAAACGCATGCGATCATGCGTCATGGGATCGACCAGCTGCTGCCCTCACAGATTGAGTTGGTACATGGACCAGGATGTCCCGTGTGTGTCACGCCTTTGGAGTTGATCGATAAGGCGATCGCGATCGCCTCCCAGCCGGGGGTGATTTTCACCTCTTATGGGGATATGCTTCGTGTACCGGGTTCTGGCACTGATCTGTTCTCAGTGCGTGCTGCCGGAGGTGATATTCGTGTTGTGTACTCACCGCTCGATGCGGTAAAGATCGCGCGGGAAAATCCAGATCGAGAGGTGGTATTCTTTGCTATCGGTTTTGAGACCACAGCTCCACCTAACGCCATGAGTGTTTTCCAAGCTCAGGCAATCGGTTTGCAGAACTACAGTGTTCTGGTCTCTCATGTGCGAGTTCCACCTGCCGTTCATGCGATTCTTGGGGCTCCTCACAATCGCGTACAAGGTTTCTTGGCCGCTGGTCATGTGTGTGCTGTGATGGGCTATTGGGAATATGTGCCGATCGCGGAGCAATATGGGATTCCGATCGTGGTCACCGGTTTTGAACCATTAGATATCGTGCGGGGTATTTTGCACGTACTTCGTCTTTTGGAGGGGGGGCGAGCAGTCGCTGAGAACGCGTACACTAGAGCGGTGACTTTTGAAGGCAATCAGCCGGCGCAGCAATTGATCGACCGTGTCTTCGAACCTTGTGACCGAAAATGGCGAGGGATTGGGGTTATCCCAGAGAGCGGATGGCGCCTGCGCCGCGAGTACGCTGATTTCGACGCTGAGACACGTTTTGGTGTTGAAGCGATCCAATCGGAAGAATCACCACTTTGTATCGCCGGGCAGATACTGCAGGGGCTGAAGAAACCCTACGATTGTCCAGCTTTTCAAGTTCAGTGTACTCCTGAGAATCCGCTTGGTGCGACGATGGTCTCCGCTGAGGGGGCTTGTGCGGCTTATTACCGTTATGGTCACCGCGTGGTTGGGAGGGAATCTTAGTTTTTTGAGTGCGCAAGCAGAGCTTGCGGATGAATGCAGAACTTTAGGTGTCCGGAATCAATAACTCAGACGTTGCTTGAAATTGGGTGAATGATAGGAAGGATTGGGTCAAGAATAGATCAGATTTGGAGTGCGCAAGCTCTGCTTGCGCCAGAAACAGAGCGTTTGGATTCCAAAGTCATTAACTCAGTTGTTACTTGAATTGAGGGTGAATGATAGGAAGGATTGGGTCAAGGATAGATCAAGTTTGGAGTGCGCAAGCTCTGCTTGCGCCTCCTTCGGCAATGCTCAGGACAAAGCAAAAGCAGAGCTTTTGGACTCCAAACTATAAATAGTATTTTATGTGGAGGTGACTTCTCTAAGTTTTATCAATAGTGTAGGGGGATGCAATGAATGAGGACATATATAAGGAATATCTACATACCCCACCACATCTATATCGACTTCATGCAATCTATATGGTAACGGGTGGGACTTTGAATAAAAGGAACTTACTTGATACGGACAGCAAGAAGGAGCACTTCTTTACCACACTTATTGAATGGACCAGGAAACTGTCATGGGATCTAGAAGCCTGGGCTATTTTGCATAATCATTATCACATTATCGCGCGAGCGCCAGAAAGCTCTTGCAGTCTAAGATCCTTGATCCAATCAGCGCATTCAATCAGTGCCAAGCATCTCAATCAGCAAGATAATACTCCAGGACGGCGTACCTGGTACAACTACTGGGACACATGCATTACCTATGAGACCTCGTATATGGCAAGACTAAACTATGTACATATGAACGCAGTAAAACATGGATTAGTAGAGCATGCAGGAGATTATCCTTATTGCAGCTATCGTTGGTTTGTAGAAAGAGCAGATCCGGGTTTTAGGGATAGAGTCCTCAGCCAGCCTATTGATTGGCTTCGTGTTATGGATGATTTCTGAACGAATATTTGAAGAATCGTATTAGTTATTATCTACTTCAAAAAGAGTGCAACTGGTGTAGAAATAGTGGTTACAAGAATTACGATTGATGTTTGGAGTGCGCAAGCTCTGCTTGCGCCCAAAAGCAGAGCTTTTGGACTCCAAAATCAATACTTCAGATGTACTAATAGGTGAAGGGTGAGCTGAGAAGTTACAAGAACGGATCAAATTTGGAGTACGCAAGCTCTGCTTGCGCCTCCTTCGGCAATGCTCAGGACAAAGCAAAAGCAGAGCTTTTGGACTCCATATATGAAATAGGATAAAGCTTCAGGATTCTAAGTTTATCCACAAGGAATGAGATTCGCGATGGAAGATGAGCAGGAGAAAGTCGTCATTCATGGATTGGTTTGCCCGCGGCCGCTGACGCACCACGAGACCGTTCTACTTGGTCATGGCAGTGGGGGCAAGATGACCCGCGATCTGATCGAAGGGACCTTCTATCCACCTTTCGAAAACCCCGCCCTCATGAGGGGAGATGATGCTGCAGTTGTGGTGTCACCAGAACCGGGTAAGTTGGCAGTCAGTACAGATTCACATATCGTCTCGCCGCTTTTCTTCCCCGGGGGGGACATCGGGCGCCTTGCGGTCTGCGGAACGGTCAACGACTTAGCGATGGTCGGCGCTCGTCCACTGTGGATAACGGCGAGTTTTATTTTGGAGGAGGGTTTACCTCTGCTGATCCTGGAGCACGTGACGGCATCGATGAAGGAGGCAGCAGACGAGGCAGGGGTAGACATCATTGCAGGGGATACGAAGGTCGCTGAACGAGGCAAGGCCGATGGGATGTTCATTAGCACCACCGGTGTTGGTTGGATTCCCAAAAGTCGCGATGTTAGCGGGGCCAACGCTCAGCCCGGAGACGTTGTACTCTTGTCTGGTCCGATAGGCGATCATGGCATAGCTGTTTTGGCGGCGCGGGGCGAACTGGCTCTCGAGACGTCTGTCGAATCGGATATCGCACCGCTTAATGATTTGGTGGAGAAGATGTTTGCTTCGTGCTCCTCGATTCATGCTCTACGAGATCCAACTCGCGGTGGTTTAGCGACAGCGCTCAACGAGATCGCCTGTCAAAGTGGCGTGGCCATCCAATTGGACGAGCAGAAGATACCCGTCCGACCACCTGTTGCAGCCGCTTGTGAGTTGCTGGGATTCGATCCACTTTATGTTGCCAATGAAGGGAAGTTGGTTGCGATCGTTCCCGCAGAGGACGCCGAGAGTATCCTGCAGGCCATGCGTTCAGCGCCGTATGGGAACGAAGCCTGCAGAATTGGCGAGGTGGAGGCCACTCCTTCGGGGAAGGTTCTAATGCGTACCGCAATCGGCGGCACTCGGGTGGTCGATATGTTGTCAGGAGAGATGCTGCCGCGTATCTGCTGAGTATTGAAATACGCATGCTCTGCTCTATGGATCATCTTTGGAGGACGGAGAAACATGGAGTATGAAGCCAGGCTCTATGAGGCTAACGCCAATGGCAGTGTACGCTGTCACCTCTGCGGTCATCATTGCGTAATATCAGATGGCAAGGTAGGCCTATGTCGGGTGCGAAAGAATATCGCTGGCACGCTCTATGCGCTCTCCTACGGTCAAGTTATCAGCCAATGTGTGGATCCGATTGAGAAGAAACCTCTCTATCATTTTTATCCAGGTTCGAAGGCTTACTCCATTGCCACATTGGGATGTAACTTCCACTGCAAATGGTGCCAGAACTGGCACATCTCCCAAATTCAGAAGGGTCAGCCTGTTGCGGTCGATCGGTACGTGGCGCCGAGGGAAATTGTGGCAGATGCTCAATACACAGGAAGCCGTAGTATCGCCTATACCTATACAGAACCAACGGTTTTCTTTGAATTCGCATACGACACTGCTCAATTGGCCCATGCCGCAGGCTTGGCGAACATCTATGTCACAAATGGGTACATGAGCGAAGATATGCTTGATGTTTTTCAGAAGACTTTAGATGGCGCCAATGTCGACTTGAAGGCTTTTCGCAAAGAGACCTATCAACGATACATTGGGGCTCGTCTGCAAACCGTGTTGGATAGCTTGGTGAAAATGAAAGAGCTGGGAATCTGGCTGGAGGTGACCACCCTTGTAATACCTGATGTGAACGATGACCCTGATGAATTGCAGGACATCGCGAATTTTATCTCCCAAGAACTAGGGGTGGACACGCCTTGGCATATCAGTCGGTTCTTTCCTTATTATCGTATGACGGACCGACCGCCAACACCTTTGGCGACCCTGCAACGGGCGCATGAAATTGGATTAGAAGCGGGGCTTCGGTATGTTTATGTTGGGAATGTGTCGGGTGGCAACGAGACCATCTGCCCTGATTGTGGACAAGTTTTGATCCGCCGCTATGGGTACGCCGTGAGTGTCGATGGTTTAGAGCAGGGTCACTGTATGGATTGTGGAGCTTCAATAGCGGGTGTTTGGTGAACGGAGATTTATGGCCTTGAGGGATTGACCGAATGGATTTGCGGAGCATCCAGATTGCGGAAGCGGTCGAGGTTTTATTGAAGACCATCCCGCCAGATGTGACCCTAGTCGCCGCCGCCAAAGGGCGAAGCATCGAGGAGGTGGAAGCGGCCATCCAGGCAGGAGTTGGTCATGTCGGTCATAACTATGTTCAAGAAGCCCAACCGATCATCGAGGCGTTAGGCGATCGAGCGAACTGGCACATGATCGGTCATCTTCAGCGAAACAAAGCTGCAGCGGCCGTGCGTATATTTGACATGATTGAGACGGTTGATTCGATGAGGTTAGCGGAAGCGATCGATCTTCGCTGTGCCGGTTTGGGAATAACGATGCCGGTTTTAATTGAGATCAACAGTGGCCGAGAACGGACCAAAACGGGGGTGCTGCCAGAAGAACTCGATGACTTGGTAGATGGTATAACCAAAATGGAACATATCCAACTCATGGGTTTGATGACCATGGGACCACGGTTTGGCGATCCGGAGGATGCCAGGCCTTTCTTCAAGGCGACGCGGGAAGCCTTCGAACGAATTTCGGCCCGCCGACTGCTAAATGTCTCCCTGCGGTACTTGTCCATGGGGATGACAAACAGCTATCAGGTGGCTATCGAGGAGGGTGCGAACCTTGTACGCATCGGCACCAAAATTTTCGGAACCCGCGAGGGAGATTAGACCCGAGCATCATCTGAATCGCTATTGCGTGGGATAAGTTTTAAGGGTCAATTAAGAGACGAACGCTGTGTTTGAGCCTTACCCCTGTGTCAGTTATGACAATCCATCGGGATTAATCCGGTGCCGGACAAGATCTGCAACCGGGAGGATGTCTGTGAGGTTTTCTCAGAACTCAAGGGTGTCATTTGTGAAGACCCTTTAGCCAATTGGTTTAGGGAGTTCGTCTTTGTTGACGATGCGGCGCGGAGAGGCAAGGGTGTTCGTTGACGATCAAGGCGTTGCTGAGCAAATTATGCTACCTGCAACTTGACCTTGGAGGGGTATCAAGATGTGTCAAGCAAAAATTCTTCTTCAGCGTGATGGAGGCAGAGAAGTATGGATGGAAGATGTGACCCATCTTCGAGTGGAAGGTGATGTGATTTGGCTGACTCGCTTGTTTGAGTCTCCAACAACGGTGCAAGCAAGGATCCTGGAGGCTGACTTCCTTGAGCATACTGTCTTGCTGATCCCAATCAACAATGAGGACGAGGTTCACGGATGACTAACATTTCAAACATCGATAAACTTCGCGTTCTCTTGCCACATTGGATCCGCCACAACGCGGAGCACGCGGCGGAGTTTCGGAGATGGGCGGAGAAAGCCGGTGACGCGCAAGAGGATATTCATGCAGCCGCTGAGCAAATGGTTCTCGCCAACCACAAGCTTGAATCGGCCTTGAAGCAGTTAGGTGGGGCTCTGGAAGGGAAGGATCACCGCCATGAGTGAGGTTGAGAGCGAATCAGTATGGCACAGGGCCGGCGATCTCGTTAGGCAGGGCTTTCACTGATCCGAAGCGATTGTGCTCACCGTGGGTGAGTATGCGCTTGGTGCTGTAGATCCTAAACTGTGTAAGGTTGCGACAGGCCTGGGAGGTGGGATCGGGGGGACCCATCAGGAGCTCTGTGGTGCACTAAGTGGTGGAGTGTTGCTTCTTGGTGCGCTGTATGGTCGAACCGAGGCGGGCAAGAGTGACGACCTATGTATGCACCTGTCTGCTGAATATCGAACGCGCTTCGCCCAGGAGTTAGGTTCGACCCATTGTGGCACGCTCAGGGAGAGCGGTTTTGGGTTAGGTGGGACGATTCCATGCTCGGTGCTGGTTGAACGTGCGACCAGGGTACTCTTAGAAGTTTTAGCGGAGGTTTGAGGTGAAACGAGTGTTGTTCGCGCTTTGCTTTCTAATCCTCAATGCGTGCCAAAGTACCGGGAGCTCTATGGGCTCGAGAGGGGAAATTGCCCTACCAAAGTGGACGATGACCTCAACAGCACACGCTTTGACCGCGACAGACGTTCCTATAACTATACCTACCACCTCGATCCTACCTACAGAGGTGCCACAAGTCATGAAAACCGAAACCATGTCGTCAGAGATAAATGGCACATTGACTATCACCATCGTTTATGACAACAACGCCTACGATACTCGCTTGACGACGGCTTGGGGATTTGCTGCATTTATCGAGTATCAAGGGCACACGCTGCTCTTTGACACTGGAGGTGATGGATCAATTCTTCTAAGAAATATGAATATCTTGGAGATCGACCCAACCCGCATTGAGAGTGTGGTCCTCTCCCATATTCATGGCGATCATGTCGGTGGCTTAAACACGCTCCTCGCACAAGGCATTCAGCCGTCCGTTTATCTGCTTCCTTCTTTCCCTCAGAGCTTTAAACAAAATACCTCGCGGATGGTAGAGGTCATCGAAACGGAGCCTGGTCAAGTTGTTGTCGATGCGGTCTATACCACCGGCGAGATGGGAAGGAGCCCTCCCGAGCAGGCGCTTGTAATCAAGACCGATCGAGGATTGGTTGTTATCACTGGCTGTGCGCATCCAGGCGTGGTTCAGATGGTTGAACAAGCGCAGGACCTATTTGGCGGGAATGTTCATTTGGTCATAGGCGGTTTTCACCTTGGTGGAAAAAGCATCCAAGAGTTGGAGAGAATTGTGGATGATTTCCGTCGGCTTGAGGTGGAGAAGGTAGCGCCTTGTCATTGTACGGGTGATCAGGCCATTCGGATGTTCGCAGAGGCTTATGGTAATGACTTCATCGCCGCAGGCGTTGGTAAGGTGATCCTCATTGAGTCATGATATCAACTGCGACCATACGTAGAGCATCATGCAGGTTTGTTAGCCGGGATGATGCATGCATAAAAAGATGCCATTGAATCTAAATGGGATAAACGATACCCGTTCCTGTTTTTGCTTGTGAGGAATTCTCAGAAACGATAGATTTCTGGAAATCTAACATGAGTGCACTGAAGAAAACGATCCTCTTCTAGCGGTTGACCTATTTGCAGTGGAGTCTAGATTCTGCATCAACATATAAAGGGTGATTGGCGATCGCGAATTCATTAGAGCTCGAGGACAAAAGGGGAAACAACCCATGAGCAAATTTAAGCCTGACTCGATTGAAATTCTAGATTTTGGCATGGATGGATCGAAACGATGCCTGAGCTTGGGAGTGCAACTCACCCTTCAAGCAACTTACCAAGCTCTAAACCTACCGGAGCCGGTAGGCTATGCTTTGCGTGATAGGATCACGTGGCAGGAGCGTACTGAAATCACTGTAGAACGAGCAATTCGTTCACCGATCCAGGCGCCGATGTTTAACGCAACACTCCTTGCCTTGGGTGCACATGTTGTGTTCTTTGAAGAGGAGATGGGAGGGCCACCATTGGCTGAGTATATGTCTCGAGTGGGCAAGAAACGCGGTAAATTAGGAGCGGTTCGTTTACCGATCGAGGTGCCAGGTCGTCTCTGGGGAGAAGCTCATGTCTCACGTACACCCAACGATAAGCCTATTGTTGCTGCGATCGCGGTCGTTGATTTGGAAAGTGATCATGTCGTCCGGTCTCGGCTTGGGCTGATCGGCACATGGCGTGAAACTGCTCGTTTGGCGGAGGCCGCTGAACTGTTGATTGGTGACCCCTTGACGGAGGAGAACATTGGCAAAGTCATCAAAGCGGTTAAGGCGGAGGTACGCCCCAAGGGTGATTATCTGGGAAGTGAAACTTACCGTCGTGAGATGGCAGGATTACTAGCCCGACGCGCACTTGAGGCTTGCAGGAAGGGGGCGACGGCACAATGAAGAAACAGCCTTCGATCACATTCATCCTCAATGACGAGGAGAAGAAAATTAAAATCTATGCCAAGGCCACTCTTCTGGATGCCTTACGAGATGCGGGTTATGTGAGTGTGAAGCGCGGTTGTGATGTTGGGGACTGTGGTATCTGTACAGTTTTGTTCGACGGGCAGCCCGTAAGAAGTTGCATGGTCCGAGCAATCGACGCCGAAGGACATGCGGTTACAACGCTTGAAGGTTTGAGCCAACATGGTCAGCTACACCCTATCCAACGAGCTTTCATGTCGGTCGGTGGTGCTCAATGTGGTTTCTGCACACCTGGGTTGATCATGACGACGAAGGCACTTTTAGACAGGAATCTGAATCCGTCTGAGGAGGAGATACGAGAAGCCTTAAGTGGCGTGCTCTGTCGCTGTACGGGGTACGTGCGAGCGGTCGATGCTGTGCAGCAAGCAGCGGCGGAATTGCGTGGTGATACCCTGAATCGATCAAAATTCATCGCACAAATCATGTCTGCAAACACAGACGAGATCGAATTACCACAAGATTTCTATCGCCGTGAGGGAGACAGAACGCCTCTACCGCCTCTTGTTCTCACACCAAGGGGCATGGTTCAAACCCATGTTGTTGGCCAAGCGCAGGTGAAGGTGGACGGAGCGAAGTTAGTCCAAGGACGACCTGCCTTCACCGATGATTTCAAAGTGGACGGAATGCTTTATGGCGAGCTTCTTACCAGTCCACATGCCCATGCCCGTATCATCAACATCGATGCGAGTCGAGCGCGTGAATTGGAGGGTGTCCGTGCGGTGCTTACGTATGAGGATCTGCCACGTGTAAAGCATGCTTCTGGGGGACAAAGCTACCCTCAGCCTCCACCCTATGATCAGGTCTGCCTGGATAACAAGGTGCGTCACGAAGGGGATCGTGTCGCGGTGGTGGCGGCTGAGACACCTGAGTTGGCGCGGAGAGCATTGCGCTTGATTGAGGTTAAGTACGAAGTGCTACCCGCAGTCCTTGACCCTGAAGAAGCGATGAAAGAAGGCGCGCCAGTGATCCATGACGAGCCCGACACGGAAGACATTTATGATACCGAGCACAACATCGTTCATCATATCGAAGCTGAAGCGGGCGATGTGGAAGCTGCCTTTACCAATGCAGACCACATATTTGAGGGCGAGTATCGAACGCCCAAGCAGCAACATGCCCATCTAGAACCCCACGTTTGTATTACCTATTGGGACGAGGATGATCGACTGGTGATTCGAACCAGCACCCAAGTGCCGTTCCACATCCGCCGCATGGTTGCCCCCCTCATCAACCTCCCTGTCAAGATGATTCGGGTGGTCAAGCCTCGTGTCGGTGGAGGATTCGGCAATAAACAGGAGATGATTTTAGAGGACCTCTGCGCTCACCTGACGCTATCAACAGGTCGCCCGGTCCGGATGGAGTACACCCGGGAGCAGGAATTTACAAGCTCGCGCAGTCGTCACCCTCAGATCATGCGTTATAAGGTTGCCGTGAAGGATGGCAAGATCGAGGCAGCCGATCTTTATCTTATTGGTGATACAGGGGCCTACGGCACACATGGCCTGACGGTGCAGATGGTGGGGGGATTTAAAGGATTGACACTCTATAACCCACCCAACGCACGCTTTGTCTGTGATGTTGTCTATACCAATAAACCTCCTTGTGGTGCTTTTCGCGGCTATGGCGCGATGCAGTGCCAATTCGGGATAGAGGTGCTGATGGAGGAAATCGCTGACCAGCTTGGAATGGATGTGGTGAATTTCAAGCGAGACAATTGGATCAAAATTGGGGAACCGATGCATCTGGCTAAGCAACTAGGCGAAGGTCGGGAAGGATTTGACCAGGTGATGGAAACCAGCGGATTGGAGCAATGTGTTGCTGTGGGTCTCGAAGCGACCGAATTCTATGCCAAACGGGAAGCCTACCGGGGACAGGGCGATGATCCACTGCGGCGCGGGATTGGTATGGCGGTGATGATGCATGGAAGTGGAATCGCAGGCCTTGACATGGCGGCAGCGACTTTGAAGATGAACGATGACGGTTCTTTTAATTTACTCATCGGCGCAACCGACATCGGCACGGGATCGGATACGATTTTGGCGCAGATTGCCGCCGAGGTGTTGGGCATTCCGGTCGAAGATCTCATTGTCTACTCTTCTGACACCGATTTCACCCCCTTTGACAAAGGCGCGTATGCCAGCAGTACCACTTACATTTCAGGTGGCGCGGTTCGCAAGGCGGCATTGAAGATCAGGGATCAGATTCGAGAGCACGCCGCGATCATGCTCGAAATAGATGACCCGGCGACGCTCATGCTGAAGGATCGAAAGGTCTTCACGACGGATGGTCATTCACTGTCGCTATCTGAAGTCGCGCTGAACAGTCTCCATCAGCAGAACCAGCACCAGATCATGGCCACGGCCTCGCATATGAGCTATGTCAGCCCACCACCTGTGGCAGCACAGTTTGTCGAGGTGCTCGTGGATACGGAAACGGGGCAGCTAACGGTAGAGCGGCTTCTGATGGTGGTGGATTGTGGGCGAGTGATGAACCCCATCACGGCTGCGGGGCAAGTTGAGGGTGGATTAGCTCAGGCGTTGGGCTTCGCACATTGTGAAGAGATGGTCTACGATGAAGATGGCCATCTGGTCAACGCACGCCTTGGGCCCTACCGGGTTTATAAAGCCAACGAAATGCCCGCGATCGACGTGATTTTTGTGCAGACCGATGAACCCACCGGCCCATTTGGTGCCAAGTCGGTGGCTGAGATCCCCATGGACGGCGTCGCGCCAGCGTTGGTGTGCGCGATTCATAATGCTACCGGGGTCTGGATTCGAGAGCTCCCCCTCACTCCGGAGCGGGTGTGGAGGGCGCTCCGGGATATGAGTCAGGGGTAATGTTGGATAACATTGGATACCATCTAACCCCTTGTAGCTAAACAGGCCAGGGTCGTCGCACAAAGGGGCAGAACGCATTTGCCAACGATTTGAACAATACGGGAACGAATGACAGAGAAGCCCCGAATCAAAGATTTCTTCTTGGTTCGGGGCTCAATTCGTGTGAACGGCGCGCATTAGCCGCGCCGCGCAGCACAGCAAAACAGCGTCGCATACATGCGCTGGTTAGCCCGTCCCGCTGAGTGCCAGCATCGTTCCATGTTGCGCGATTTGCATAGCAAACCTTGCTCTACAAGCAGTCCAGTCGCATCCAAGGTTTCATCCCAAGTCGGGCTTCCATCGGTTGCCTAGCCTTATGGTTTCTGTCCGAATTCGATGACTGCGGGTTTATCAGGTGAAGGGGATTGCGCACGAGCAACTAAATTGCCGTCCTGCAACAGTTCGACCGTGATTGTGCCAGTAGCTGATTGATTCGCCACTGTACAGTAGATGAAATACCCACTTGTCTCAAAATCTTGTGGCTGGCTAACGGAAGTAACCGTGCCCTCGACATCGAGATCCTGGGCGACGCTTTCTCCGTACCAAAATCCTGCTTTCTGAGCAGTACATTGACCGTCAAATGGTAGACCGTTGCTGTTTCCTGATACCCTTACGGTGAACTGGGCATTGGTGCTTTGACTGGCGCATCCTGTCAGGAGGCTGATGAGGTTGGCAACGAAGAGTAAGTGAAGTGTTCTACGTTGTGGATGTATCATAGCGTGTTGTCCCCAAGGCCCATTGGCTGTGTCTTCAAACCTGGCTGATCGGGCGTGTTAACCTTTACTTGTAAAGTATTTGATATTGTCCTTCTTATATGGTTCGGTATCACTCCAGAAGCTCTTATTCACTTAGATCTTAGAAGAGAACGCGTACGAGCGTGTAGCTGCCCAGCAATGTGGTTAATCCACCCATGGCGAGGGCCATGCGCCTAGCCGAAAACCGGCTAACCATGAAACTGGCCAAGGGCACAGAGAGAACAGCGCCTAAGAGAAGAGAGGGACCCAGTTTCATGGGGAAAGGAACACCACTGAGCAGGTAGATTCCTATACCAACTGCGCTTGTGACACCTTCAGCCAATGATGCGATCCCAACCGCACTTCGTATGTTTACCCCAGAGAGTACTTGTCCACCTGTTATCACGGGTCCGTATCCCCCACCGCTCACTCCTTTATTAAATGCAGCGAGCAGACCTAAACCTGCGATCCGCTTCCAAGAGAGTGTAAAATGCTTGTGTCGGTAGAAGAGAATCGCCAAGCCTATCCCAAGTACGAGAACCCCAATGTAGGCCTTGATCACCCATGAGGGCAAAGCTATCGTTGTTATGACAGCGATTACAACACCTACTACACTGAGTGCAGTTAATATTGCTGTAACCTTGAAGTCACGTGTCCCTGGTTTTAGGTTGACATTGCCGAACTCATGATGGAAGAAACCTGCTAAGATGCCCGTTACAAATTCTGAGAACAGTACAGCCGGGACGATTTCAACAGGTTCATACCCGAGCAGGAGAAGCAGTGGTGTTAACGTTGTGCCGTATCCCATCCCGAGGGAAGAATCCACGGTCTCGCATATAAATGCCAAGGGAATGAGAGGAAGGATGAGTCTAATTTCCATTGTGAACACTCAAGACCATCACAATCCTTGTGCCACCAATACAGGTCTTCTAGTCCAATTTAGGATTGGAGTCACCATCTCGCCCAAGAAAAAACGTTTGAGACTGTTACGTGGTTCAGCGCCGATGATACATAGATCGTAGTTGCCCCCTATCAATTCCTGCTGAATATGAAATTCGGGTGATCCCTGGCGAAGTTGACATGTGGCTTCAATTCCCTCCACAACCAATCGCTCTGCAACCCGGCGAATACGTTGCCCAAGAGCACAATCATTCGCCAATATTTCGGGCAGCCCCACTGCGAACCTACCCACATCTTGGTACATTGTTGGGGTTGAGGGTACGATTGTTAATACCGTTGCGACGGCTTCGCTTCTCTTTGACAGGTGTACCAACCAATCCACGGCCTTGCCGTCCCATTTATTGTGTAGAAGAATCAACAAGATTCGCTTTAGTGGCCATTTTGGCTCTCGGACAATTAAGAGAGATGAGGGCAACCAAGCTAAAAGCCTCCTGCTTACTGGGTTTAGCCATAAAGATTTTGGGAACGAATGTTTATCAACTCCAACGATCAGCAGATCGTAAGGTTGCCCATTCTCCTTCTCAATAAAATCACGAATTGAGCAATTTTCTTTCGCTGGGTCAAAACTGTCTACATGAGCTCGCATCAATTCTGTTAATGCCTGAGCATAATCGTGGATCTGTATTAATTGGCTTGGTGGGGCGTACAGCAGGAACCGAAAATCGGTTCTTGCTTCTTTTAGCCAGGTTTTCTCTGGTAACGCAACGATGTCTCTGTTGTCAGGCTCTACGAAATGAGGTGCAATCCTGAAAACATTATTTAGATCTTCGTGTGTCTTTAGATCGTTAGATTCGGGCATGATGGTCTTAACTCTCCCAATATTGTTAGCATCAGGAAGGATAGGATCATCGAAAACCAGATCGGACGGTATGCACCGAGCGATATCTGGCTCGGCTGCACGACATTGATGATCAAAGGTCGTGTGACACAACCTTTGCATTTATTTGTGAGTGCTGGAAGACGCCGCTTAGCTTAGTATGATTGACTGAAGTAACAAAGTTGGTAACAAAGCGGTAACGAATGGGTGATAGATTATCGAATGGACTTGGTGAATGATCGCTACATTTTCATGCATGAAGCGGAAAATGTGGACGAAGATCACGTAGGATAACGACTTTTCTGATATGAAACGCAAGGTACAATGAAACAAGGTATGGACGTCCAATCGGATGCATGGATGGAGGGCAGGATGACGACAGTAAAATCTATCGAGGAATTGAAGACCGCGCACAAACTGTTGACAGAATTTAGCTACACACTTCAACCGGTGGAGCGCGGCTATGCGAATCGCACGCTCTATGTCAATCTCTCGGAGAACGAGATCCGGGAGAAAGCGGTCACTTCTCAGATGAAGGAGATCTTCACCGGTGGTCGGGGATTTGCACTGTGGCTACTCTGGAACGCAGTCGATGGAGACACACGCTGGGACGACCCTCAAAACGAACTCGTCATCGCTGGCGGCCCCATCGGTGGTATCACCGCGTACCCCGGCTCTGGTAAATCGACAGTGGTCACGATCTCACCGCTTACGCACTCGGTGTTCGATAGCAACGCTGGAGGCTACTTCGGGCCCTACCTCAAATTCGCCGGTTGGGACGCGATCGAGATCCAAGGGAAAGCGGAGAGAGATGTGATCGTGGTGATCGATGGTGACCAAGGTAGTGTGACGATCGAAGAAGCACCCTTGGAAGAACTGAATACGCATCTTTTGAGCGAACAGTTGACGGAGATGTACGCCACAGACGGACGCAGCAAGCGGAGTATCTCTGTGGTCTCTGCTGGGCAGGGGGCTGACCATGTGTTGTTCTCGTGTCTGAATTTTAGTTGGTACGATCCCCGCCGTGAAGCGGTGCGGGTCAAACAGGCAGGCCGTGGGGGCACAGGGCGCGTCTTCCGTGAGAAACGCCTCAAAGCGATCGTGGTCCGCTACAGCAACCTGAAAGGAGAAAGCAATAACCCGGCGGATATGGCTTTGATTCGCAAGGCAGGGAAACGCATTAACAAGGAAATCTCGGACTTTGACGACTCCCAAAACCAGATGCGCAAGATCGGCACACCATACCTGGTTGAGATCATGGACCACTTCGATCTCCTCCCGGTCCATAATTTTCGCTATGGTGCCCATCCCGAATCACCCAAGATCGATTCGAGCGTCTGGAAAAACAAATTTACCCAGGGGATGTTTGATGGCTGTTGGGCGGGATGCACGATGTCCTGTTCGCATGCGGTGGAACATTTTCATCTGCGGACAGGACCGTACGCAAATCAAGCCGTGATGGTCGATGGTCCTGAATATGAGACCGTTGCTGGTTTGGGATCCAACATTGGGATTTTCGATCCATTGGCGATCATCGAATTGAACTTTTATTGTGACACCTATGGAATCGATACCATCAGCCTTGCCAACTCGATCGCTTTCACGATGGAGTGTTACCAAGAGGGGATCTTGACCAAAGAGCACACGGGTGGTTTGGAATTGACCTGGGGCAACGCCGATGCAGCGTTGGAGTTGCTTCATCAGATGGCTCGGGGAGAGGGATTTGGGGCGATCGTCGGCCAAGGTGTTCGCCGCATGAAAAAGTATTTAGCTGAGGAGTATGGGGCAGATCCCGACTTTCTCCACGACATTGGCATGGAGAGCAAGGGGTTGGAATTCTCTGAATACGTCACCAAGGAGTCATTGGCTCAGCAGGGCGGGTACGCGATGACGCTGAAGGGTGCGCAGCATGACGAGGCATGGTTGATCTTCATGGATCAAGTGAACAACCAGCTTCCCACCTTTGAGGACAAAGCAGAAGCGCTGCATTACTTCCCCATGTGGCGCACCTGGTTCAGTCTCCATGGTCTGTGCAAACTGCCTTGGAACGACATCATCCCCGAGGGTAATGATCAGACGGATGAACCGGCGAAAGTCCCTGAGCATGTCGAGAACTACACTTGGCTCTATGAAGGGCTCACCGGCCAACCCGTTACAGTGGACGACCTGGTCCTGCAATCCGAGCGGGTCTACAACTTTCAAAGGGTATTTAATCTGAAGATGGGTTTCGGTACCCGTGAGCATGACTACCCACCTTATCGTGCCGCGGGACCGGTCACTATAGAGGAGTACGAGTCACGTGCTGAGCGATATGATGATCAATTGAGGGAGTTGGGGATCGACCTGGAGAACTTGTCGACACAGGAGAAGATGGCCCATCTTCGCAAGCACCGTGGGGCACGTTATGAACAGTTGGTTGACGCGGTTTATGCTCGACGCGGTTGGGACGAGAACGGGATTCCTACAATGGAGATGGTGAAAAAGCTGGGGATTGATTTTCCGGATGTGGTGAAATTAATCGAGGGGTGAGCAGAGAGCGATCTGTTATCGCATATGGGCGACCAAAAAGATCGTCCTTGCTGTTTAACATAGATCATGACGAGATACGTAGGGGCGCACGGGTAGGGAAGATCACCCTGCATCTGCGACCGTGCGTCCCTACTTGATTAACATCGATCATTACAAGAGGTGTAGGGGCGCAATTAATTGCGCCCCTACATTTTATTTAAAACGTGAAATGAGCCAATCACCTCAGCCGAGCGCATCCACGATGGATCGAGCGGATTCTGCCAATTCTGGTGACAAATGGAAGACGGCTACGCCCTCTCGATCGGCTTGGCGTACGCGGGGATCATCGTCCAGATGGCCAATGACAGGTAGATCTGGTGAATTGGACTCGATGAATTTCGCGTCTTCCTCATCCCGCACCTTGCTCCCGACGATGTATAAACGCGCAAGTTTAAGATCCTTGGCCAGGGACTTGATCTGACCTGCAGTAGCGATGCTGCGAGCTGTCGGTTCAACCACAATCAGCATCGCATCGACCGCATCGGCTGTAGCTCGTCCCAGGTGCTCGACCCCGGCGTACATATCCATCAGCACCACCTCATCCCTGCGCAGCAGGATGTGGGTCGTCAGCGCACGTAGAATCGCGCTTTCTGGGCAGATGCAGCCCGCTCCGCCCAGTTCGACGGCACCAAGTTCGAGCAATCGAATGCCATTGTGTAGGACCGAAAATCGATCTGGAAGGTCGTCGACTCGAGGGTTGAGCTTGAAGAAGCCTCCCACCGTGCCCGGTTGAGCACCTGTTCGCTCGTAGATCAATTCATCCATCTGGGAGATCGGCACAAGCTTCACCAACAATTCCTCTGGGAAGCCTAGGGCGGCACCCAAGCATGGTGATGGATCAGCATCGATGGCTAGCACTCCGTAGTCTCGGTCCGCATAGGTATAGGCGAGCAGGCTGGTAAGTGTCGTCTTACCGACCCCACCCTTCCCCGTGATCGCTATTTTCATGCTCAGTCCTTATCTCATAACTCTTTGGTGTTGAGGGCGAGATGATACACCTTGAAGATTTGCGTTTCACCCTCTCCCTTTTAGGGAGAGGGCGGGGGTGAAGGTGTACGCACCAGTCAACCTCCCCTCACCCTAACCCTCTCCCCACAGGGGAGAGGGGATTATTTCACCTTTTCCGATGTTACAGCAATCCACGTTCCTTCAAGAGCGGTCGTGGATCGATCATGTTGTATTTGAGAGCCGCGTCGTCTGGCATTCCAAAGGCAAGGGCCATGAGTTGGGTGAAATACAGTACGGGGATGTGTTGGATATCCATCTGTGTTTGTCGGCCATCCAGGTTGATGTGGCACATCGGGCAAGCCACGACGACGGCATCCGCCCCTCGGGCTTGGGCGTTTTCAAGGATGTTTCCGCTCATCTCAAACACAAGTTCCGTTTTGGTGAGGGAAAGGGAGGCTCCACAACATGCGACCTTGCGGTCCCAATCAATTACGGTAGCACCCAAGGTCTTCATTAGCCGATCCATGGTCATCGGATACTCGGGTTCCACTGAACCGGTGACCTCGGGAGGGCGGGTGAGTAGACAACCGTAATAGCAGACGACCTTGAGACCTTTGAGTGGCTTTTGTACCTTATCCGAGATCGACTCCAAACCTACCCGATCGACGACAAAGTCCAGCAAGGACGAGATAGCAACACTGTCCTGGTATTCGAAACCGAGCTCTTGGTCGAGATCCTGCTTCAGTTCAGGATCGAGGCGCAGTTCGCGAGCCGCAGCTCGGAAGCGATTGAAGCACATGGCACATGGCAGGGTCACCTCTTTTAGGCCCTCCTGCTCGTAAAGGACCAAACTCTCAAGGGGCATCTGGATCGATTGGCGGTGATCCACTCGATGGGCAGGGGATGAGCCACAACAAATCCAGCCCTGGGGGGCAACAGGTTGCAGATCGAGTGTCTTGAGAACAGCTCGGGCAGAATGATCAAATTCCTTGGCAAGCCCGTGGAGTGAACAACCTGGATAGTACCCGATCTCATTTGACGAGCGTGAGACGGGTTCGTGTGTTGGCTTATGTCTACGTCGGCGTACCCATTCCGGCAGGAGATTGATCTTACGGTGCTTGAACATTTCCAAACCGAGATCGAGATCCTTGAAAGGTTGTCTGGTGCGTAAGCCCATCTCGGCGATCAAACCGAGTTCGTAGGACCGACCCAAGATATTGACATCGCGCAGAAAAACCTTGTTAAAGAGGGCGATTTCAGGCACCTTTGGCTCGATCCCTTCGGCCATGGCCTCACTGACGATGAAATCCATCACCCGAGCGATATCGATCCCTTGGGGACAGCGTGTGGTGCAGGTCTGGCAGGAGGCGCAAAGCCACGGTGTACGGCTCTGGAAAATGAGCTCTTCCATGCCCAGTTGGGCGGCTCGCATCACTTGGTTCGGAGCGAGGTCGAAGTGCTCCGTCAGAGGGCATCCGGAGGTGCACTTGACGCATTGGTAGCAGAGGTAAACATTTTCCCCGGTTTCTCTACGAATACGGTCGGCCAAATCGGTGCTGATCTTTGTTTCCATAGGGGCCTCGCTAAGCCGTATCGGATTTCGGAAGGGGAGCGGGTTCGGGTCGAGGGAGCAGTTCTGCGCCCTCAACGATCGGTTTCACCGCTTCCTCCCATTCGATGGCCATAATATGGACACCGGCTACTCCTTCGATCTGCTTCAACTCCTTAATCAGATCGATGGCGATCTGGATCCCCTCCCGTCGCCAGGCATCTCGGCGAGCCTTCTTGTCATCTTTGTCGATGCCCACCGTAGCTTCTGTCATGCGATCCACCCAGATATTGGGGACGTCCAATCCCGGAACCTGATCTCGCATATACCTCGCCATACCAGGAGATTTAAGGGGCCCAATCCCAGCCAGGATGTAAGTCTGTTTGTGCAAACCAAGTTCGCGGACCTTTTCCATATACTCCGCAAAACGCTCGGTGTTGAAAATCAGTTGTGTTTGTATGAAATCTGCGCCCGCTTTAACTTTCTTTGCCAATCGGTATGGACGCCATTCAAAGGGATCGCCGAATGGATTTGCGGCTGCGCCGACAAAGAAGCGTGGCTCGATGCCTTCCATCTCATCACCACACTGGAATTGCTTTTCATCGCGCATCTTGACCACCATCTGGGTTAATTGCAGGGAATCCAGGTCATGAACGTTCTTGGCGGTGGGGTGGTTTCCAAAAGACTGATGGTCACCGGTGAGGCAGAGCACATTGCGCATCCCGCAGGCATAAGCCCCCATGAGGTCGGATTGAATCGCGAGGCGATTTCGATCGCGGCAGGTCATCTGGATGACGGGTTCTAAGCCTTCTTGTACCACGATCGTACCGGCCCCAATGCTCGACATGCGAACGATGGCGGTCTGATTATCTGTGATATTGGCTGCGTCGACGAAACCTTTTAGGAGGTGCGCTTTCTCACGGATCACATCGCCATCGGCACCTTGAGGCGGGCCGAGTTCACCGGTCACAGCAAAGTGACCGGCGCGGAGAATGCGCTCAAGCCTCGATCCAGATTTATACCCATTGGTCATATTTTCGGTCATGACTTCGTTCCTCTCCGGTTTACTCAGTTTCTTCCGCCACTAAGCGCAAATCTTCGCGAGTGATCTTTCGTGGACCTCCATCACGGCTGGTAGACCAGTCTTTGGGCGGCTGAATCTCCATCAAGAGGTGCAAACGATCTTGCGCAGCCAATTTCTCGTAGATGAGCTGCCAAGCGCACGGCGTTTCAGGGTTGATCTCGCATAGACCTTCTTGGGAACCACCACAAGGTCCGTTAAGGAGTTGCTTGGCGCAGCGTGCGATCGGGCAGATGCCTCCGGTCAAACCGAGGATGCACTCACCACAGGCAGCACAGCGCTCTTCCCAAACACCTTGCTCGGTCGGGAGGCCTAAGAAACTCGTGTTCAATCCTGGAACGACGACGGCATCAGGATATCGTTCTGCCAAAGCCTGTACACCAATACCACATCCAAGCGAGATGACTGCATCTACTTCCCCAATCTGATCCTTAAGGGGATCGATATACTCCCACTCACACTGACGTTGAACAGTTGTATGCGTCACATCTTTTGGCTTACCATCGAGTTTCGTTTTCATTCGAAGGCTGGTGGCCAAGATACCGGCCTCCTTCTCGCCACCTGCGAAGCAGACCGTTACACAGGTACCACAACCGACGACGAGGACATTATTGGCCTCATCGATCAGATCTCTGATCTCCTCCAAGGGTTTCTGTTCAGCGACAATCATCTTATTCTCTCCCGGAGCGCTGCGTTCGCCTGAACGGCGGCCTTACCGGCGCCAGCCTCCCTAGTTCTCAACCAACTGTATTAACTATCTTTTGATCCACCTGATTGTGATCTTCAACTCGCAGTGGATTTGGGCCCAGATCGATAACTTGCTGAGTCATTGATGTCGCAGCATCTGCGAATTGCCGGGCCATAGCTGAAGAAAGATTAAACATCTCGATCCGTTCGGGTTCAAGACCAATCTGAAGCATGATTTGCTTAATATGTTCTACACGGCGGCGGGCGTTCAGGTTGCCTTCTTGAAAGTGACAATCTCCTTCAAGGCAACCTGCAACCATGACACCATCGGCGCCGTGTTCAAATGCATGTAAGACCTCGAGCATGTCCAATCGGCCGGTGCATGGGATCTGCACAATTCGGGTCTCAGCTGGGTAGCTTAGCCTAAGCACTCCTGCAAGGTCTGCGGCTGCGTAAGAGCAATATCGACAGCAGTAGGCGATGATCTTAAAGGGTGTTTCACTCATTTACCGCCTCGCTTCTGCTCCCCTATTGTTGTTGCATCAAGTATTGATAAGACCTCGCTCTCCACTTGGCGGTGTCGGTAATGAAGCAATTCGATGGCATGTGCAGGACATTCGCCGATACAACAGCCGCACCCTTGACAGATAGCAGGTTCGATATACGCCGTTCCAATCACACCTCCTACACCGATCGTCTCAGGATCGATCTTTGGTACGCCATATGGGCAGATGCGTACACAGGTAAGACAGCCAACGCAGGCATCCGGATCGACGTATGCTATCGCTCCACCAGCCGATAATGTATCACGAGACAGGATGGTGGCTGCACGAGATGCGGCTGCTTGTGCCTGTACGATCGTTTCGTCGAGGAGCTTGGGATAATGCGCAGTTCCGGCCAAGAAAATTCCGTCGCTGGCGAAATCAACCGGTCTGAGTTTGACGTGTGCCTCAAGGAACCAGCCATCTAGATCCACTGGGACTTTTAGGGTCGTGCCTAATTCACGGCTGCCTTGTGCCGGAACCATGGGCATCGACAAGACAAGAAGGTCCGGGTTTAGAGACAGCGTGGTGCCAAGTGCCGTATCTACAGTGTGCACATGGATTGGACCCTGCTCACCAGAGAAGTCGACCTCGGGTCGATGCGCAGGATCGTATCGGGCGAAAATGATTCCCTGCTCAAGCGCTTGTCGATAGAGCCGCTCTTTAAATCCATAGGTGCGGATGTCGCGATGTAAGATCACCACTTGAGCGGACGGGTAACGCACCTTGAATTGGAGAGCGTTCTTTAAAGCGACCGAGCAACATATCCGGGCGCAATAATCCTCCGCTGGGCCAACGCATTGGATCATGACCACTTGATTTACACGCTGAAGCTCAAGCGGTGGCTTAGAGGGTGGTTCAGTAAGGCCCATCTCGTGGGCAAGAAGTGCTTCAAATTGACCTTGGGTGAGGATGCGTTGATGAGAGCCATATCCATAATCCGCACCTCGATATTCCTCACCACCTGTGGCTACAATCGTCACGCCGTGTGTTATTTCCTCAATGTCCTTGTCTTCTTGTCGGATCCGTGAGGTGAAGTCACCGACAAACCCTTTCGTATCTATGACTTCACTCGCGGTATGGACTGTGAGCATGGGGTGATTGGTTACGCGCGCCGTTAAATCGACCAGGTATGTCTGAGGGTCAAGCTGTTCATCCGTGTCGGAGAGATGGATATCGAATTGCATGGAACGCAGGTTCCCGCCTAGGTTGGGTTCGCGCTCCACCAAATGCACGGGATAACCCTGATCTGCTAATGTCAAGGCGGCGTTCATTCCCGCAGGTCCGCCTCCGATCACCAGAGCGGATTGGGTCACAGGGACGGGCGTTTTTTGGAGAGGCTCTTGGGTTACAACTCGGGTCACGGCCATGCGCACCAAGTCTTCCGCCTTAGCGGTAGCGACCTCAGGTTCATCTGAGTGGACCCAGGAACAGTGGTTGCGGATGTTGGCCATGGCAAAGAGATGCTCGTTTAATCCGGCCTGCCGTAGGCAATCCTGGAACAACGGGCCATGGGTGACGGGTGTGCAGGAGGCAACGACAACCCGATTGAGGTTGTGTTCCTTGATGCTTTCCTGGATGGCATTCGTGCTGTCCTGAGAACATGCGTACAGTAAGCGATCAGCGTGGACAACGTAAGGCAGCTCAGAGGCATACGTCCGTACAGCTTCTACATCAAGGTAACCTGCGATATTTGAACCGCAGTGACAGACGAAGACGCCGACGCGCGGGGTCTCGTCAGCAACATCTTGTTCGGGAGGGTATGTCTCCTGGCGCGTTAATGTGCCTCGGCCGGGTGCCAAGAGGGCCGCTGCGCGACCAGCGGCACCGCTGGCGTCAACAACAGACTCGGGGATGTCCTTCGGTTCCCGGAAGGGTCCGATTGCGTAGATACCAGATCGTGAAGTCTCGATAGGTTGGAAGGCTTGGGTTTGGCAGAAGCCGTATTCGTCGAGCTCGATGCCCAAGGTGTTGGCTAAGTGCTGAACCGACTCAGATATTTCCATTCCTACGGAGAGGACAACGAGGTCGTAGGCTTCTTCAATAATCAGGGATCGGGTATCAGGGATCGGGGATTGGTCTGAATCCTGATTCCTGATCCCTGATACCTGATCCCTTGCATAGCGTACGATGAGATTGCTGGTTTCCGGATCTTCCTTGATCTCCGATACCCGACATCTTGTGTACTTGACTCCATATTGTTCTTGAGCGCGTTGGTAATAAGCCTCATATCCCTTACTGAATGCGCGCACGTCCATCATCAGGATGTTAACTTCGGCTTCGGGGTCATGATCTCTAATCAAGATGGCTTCTTTGGTGGCGTAGGTGCAGCAAACTGAAGAACAATAATCGTGACTTTGATCTCGCGAGCCGACGCACTGCAGGAAAGCGATTCGTTGGGCTGGGCGTCCATCCGATGGACGTTTCACATGCCCTGTTGTAGGTCCAGAGGCAGAGAGCAGGCGTTCAAGCTGGAGGGAGGTGATGACATTAGGATATCGGCCTAGCCCGAATTCCCCTGCCTGTTCCGCTTGGTAGACTTCGAATCCGGGTGCAAGGATGAGCGCACCTACTTCGATTTGCTCTGTTCGTTCGACCATATCGTGGTCGATGGCATCGGTGCCGCAAACGTACTCACACGCAAGACACTCCGAGCACAGACCGCACTGCAGGCAGCGTTGAGCTTCCGCTCGGGCCTGGTGCTCTGTCAGTCCGAGCACGACCTCACGGAAGCTTGTCACGCGCTCTTCCATGGATAATAAAGCCGGTTCTATGCGCGCTTGCAGGTTGACCTCCCCAGAAGCTACCTTTTGGGCAACCTCCTCACGACTTAACTTAACGACTGGAGGGGCTTCGACCTCGCCCTTCTCCAAGGGTTCGCCTTGCAGGTAGCGGTGGATTGAATCAGCAACTCGATGTCCAAGCGCGATGGCTTCGATGATGTAGCTGGCGCCGGTTTTCCGGCCACCGACGATGAAAACGCCGGGAACATCGCTGGCCAGTGTATTACGGTCGACCTTTAGGTCTTCAAATTGCGGATCGAGGAAGCTGAGGTCCGACTGCTGTCCAACGGTTCCGATCACGGTCTCAACTTCTAGGGTGTATTCGGTACCGGGCTCGATCTTGGGACGGCGCCGACCACTTTCATCAACCGTCATTCCCTTGCCCGTTCGTGCGAATTCAACGCCGCTGACCATTCCATCTTCCGTCAATATGCGCGTGAGTGTTGTATGCTCAAGCAGACGAATGCCTTCGGCCTCGATGGCTGCGACCTCCCAATGGTAGGCAGGTAGTTCACCTCTCGGTCGATCAAGAGCCATGTAGACTTCTTCCGCGCCCAGACGTCGAGCGACAGCGGCGGCGTCGAGAGCGGTTATGCCGCCTCCTACCACAGCCACCCGGTTTCCAATTGAGATCGGTTCACCAAGATTGATCTTACGAAGGAAAGTAGCGGCCGAGATGACACCATCCGCATCTTCGCCCTCAACACCGAGGGAGTGATCGCGGGTGGAAATCCCGGTTGCCAGGCAGACGGCGTTGTAACCTTCCTCGAGTAATCGAACCGGATCGCGGACGGGTGAGTCAGTCTTCAACACAACACCGAGGGCCAGGATATCGTCGATGTCTTGCTGCAACACGCCTTTAGGGAGACGATGGGCAGGGATACCGACCCGCATCATTCCACCGGCTACCGGTAGCGCCTCATAGACGGTCACACCGTAACCCTGCTTTACTAAGTCATGAGCCGCTGTCAATCCTGCAGGCCCAGCTCCGACCACAGCCACCCATTCAGGCCGGGTTCGGGGAACTGGTTCTACTTTTTCGCGACCATAAGCGAGAGCGTAATCGACGACGAAACGCTTGAGTGACATGATGCCTACTGACTCGTCCACTAGGGCTCGAGTGCAGTAACCCTCGCAAGGGTGATGGCAGGTTCGACCACAAACGCTTGGGAAGGGATTATCTTCTTTGATAACGCGCAAAGCCTCGCGGTAGCGGCCTTCAGCGATCAACGCGATATAACCCTGAGCACGCTGATTGACAGGGCAGGCATTACGGCAAGGCGCGGTGCCGAGTTTCTCGATCGCATACGCGTTGGGCACGGCTTGAGGATAGAGTTTAAAGGCAGCTCTTCGATCTGAGAGACCTTGATTGAACAAGTCTGGGAGGGTGACGGGGCAGACCTCGGCGCAATCTCCGCAACCGACACATTTTTCCAGATCGATGTAACGTGGTTTATGACGCAGCGTGACGGTGAAATGTCCTGGTTGGCCCTCGATACCCGTCACCTCAGAATCGACCATCAGATCGATATTGAGATGTCGACCGGTCTCGACCAACTTTGGGCTGATGATGCACATGGCGCAATCATTGGTGGGGAATGTCTTATCAAGCTGCGCCATGTGTCCACCGATGGCGGAGTTACTTTCAACGAGATAGACGCGATAGCCTTGCTCAGCCAAGTCCAGGCTGGCCTGCATACCGGCGATGCCGCCCCCAACCACAAGCACCGCACCAGTAACAGTATCGGTATCGCGTTGTGCACTCATGTCGCTACTTTCTCCAGCGCGTCGCTGACCTTACGTAGCAATTCTTCGGGTGGAACTGGTTTCTGTAAATACGCCTCGACGCTCATGTCGCGGCCCGTTTCAAGCTCATAGCGTCGACGACTTGCGTCTTCGACTACCGTTGTTAGAACGAGAATCGGCAAGCCGGCGAACGAAGGTTCACTACGTAGTTCACGGATCACAGCGAACCCATCCATTCTAGGCATCAAGAGGTCCAAAATCAGGAGATCGGGGGTTCGCTTGCGAACCATTTCCAGACATTGTTGACCGTCATTCGCTGAGGCCACCTGATAAGGATGGCTCTCTAGCACGGTTGTGATGGCTTCGAGAATATCCGGGTCGTCGTCTGCCACGATGATAAAAGGCTGCTCAACAATCGCGCTCACCTGGCGGATGATTTCGTCCGGTGGCGCGGGTTTTTCGATGTAAGCTTGAACATCCATAGCCAGACCGGTTTCCAGCTCGTAACGCCGGTAAGCAGCGTCCTCAATTACGGTGGTCAAGATGATGATGGGTAAGCCAACGTATTTTGGATCACCTCGCAATTCCTGGATCACCGCGAAGCCGTCCATGCGGGGCATCATCATGTCCAAGATGAGAAGATCAGGGGTTTCTTGTTGGATAAGTTCCATGCATTGCAACCCATCACGGGCGGTGGCTAATCGGTAGTCTCGCGTTTCCAGGATTGCTGTGATACCTTCAACGATATCTGGGTCGTCATCCACGATCATGACGTAGGGTTGCTGCTTCATTGCTCCCCCCTTCTGACAGCCGATGAGGGATTGGATTGATTCGACTGTCTTTGATGTTCCTCGGCTTTAAGTGTTGATCCGCCCGGTATACGCAGTGTTCGAGGGATCGTAATGGTAAATTTACATCCATCTTTTCCTGATTGGTAGGGGCTTTCGACCTCGATTTTTCCCTCGTGAGCGTCCATGATCTTCTTGGCGATCGACAAGCCAAGTCCCGCCCCGCCATATTCTGCAACGTTACTGGCCCGAAAGAAATCATCGAATATGTGTTCCTGATCCTCGGGTGGGATTCCGATCCCTTCATCAAGCACCTCGATCACCAGCGCATCTGGCTCATCGTGGGCCGATAGTGTCACGGTGCTCCCTTCGGGAGAGAACTTCACGGCGTTGGCCAGCAGGTTGGAGATGACCTGCTTCAAACGTCGACGTGCGGAAACGATCTGTTTGAATTCAGTTGGTGCAACCGCTTTGAGGTGGATATTGTTTTGAGAAGCCGCCAGTCGTACTTCCTCGATGGCCTCAGAACCGATTTCGTTGGGTTCAACCCATTCAAAGTCTGCCCGGATCTGTTCAGGCTGTATTCGGGCGAAGTCGAGAATATCGCTAATCAGGTTTCGTAGATCACTCAGTCGCAATGTGCTCCGTTCGAGCAATCGCTGCTGTTTCGGGGAAAGCTCACCCGCATATCCACCGATCAAGATCTGAAGGTAATTTTCAACGGCGGCGAGCGGTCGTTTTAATTCATGGGAGACGATGGAGAGGAAGTAGGTAAGGGTACCAGTAGCGTTGGTCATTCTTTGGCGGATGATGGAAGCTACACGCTGAGAGATGATGGAACCAATCTCGGGTTGTTCGGTCATAAGTGCGCGCAGTTTTGTGCCGGGAATGGAGAGGATCTTCGTCTCCTCGAGACAGATTCCGGAAGAGGTGTACTCATAGGGTGGCACCAAACTTGACCATCCAACGGTGAATCCCGGTCCGACGGCACTAATCACGGCTCGGCGTGGTGTACCTGTGCGACCTAATTGAACGATCTTTTCAAGCGAAACTTTCCCGTTGAGAATTAAATAGAGTTTCTCGGCTGAGGCGTCCTCAGAGAAAAGCGTTGTCCCTTCTGGATGTACCTCTTCGCTTGTTAAGCGTGCAATTTGAGCTAACGTTTCATTTGAAAGATCGGCGAACAGATCAAATCGTTCAAGAATGTCAGTCGTTGTCGACATCTTCGCCACCTAGAATGTGTTCAGCCTGCTCATGGTTCCTTTGTTGAGCGCGCGCTCCGTTTGTGCGGAGTGGATTGGGCCCCATTTGACGAATCTCAGCCGTGATCTCTGCCGCGGAGAAGGTAAACTCACCAGCCATGGCGGCTGAGACATTGATCATCTGAAGTCGCTGGCCTTCAAGGCCGATGCTTTCCAGCAGACCTCGGGTGTATTCTATCCTGCGTCGGGCGTTAACATTACCTTCCAGGTAATGACAGTCGCCGGGCAGTCAACCGGCGACCAGCACGCCGTCGGCCCCATCTTCGAAGGCGCGCAATATGTGAATCACATCCACCCGACCGCTGCACATGACCTCGATGATCTTGATCGCTGTTGGGTATTGAATCCGCAAGCTGCCGGCGAGATCAGCGGCATTATACGCACAATGACTGCAGCAAAACGCGACGACTTGCGGCTCGAATTCCTCCATCATCAATTCCAGTCTTCCTTCATGAGGGCGTCAAGTTTGACCATAATTTGGTCGTCCTTCTGGTGAGCTACGGTGATAGCCTTGGCCGGGCATTCGGCAGCACAAGTGCCACAGCCATGGCAGATGGTTGGTTCAATATAGGCCGCTCCCAGGATCTCTCCAATACCTAGACGATCCTCAAAGATCTGAGGCACATCGAACGGGCAAACACGAACACAAGTCAGGCAGCCAACACATTTCTCTGGGTCGACTTGGGCGATCACGCCTCCTGACGTCAAGGTAGGTTGAGAGAGAATACGGGCGGCTCGAGATGCCGCTGCTTGAGCCTGCACAATGGTCTCGTCAAGGAATTTAGGATAATGAGCCATACCGGCCATAAAATAACCGTCGGAGGAGAAATCCACCGGGCGAAGCTTGATGTGAGCTTCTAGGAAGAAGCCGTTCGCATCAAGAGAGCACTTAAAACGGGAGGCCAATTCGTCGGCCCCCTCAGCGGGAATGACCGGGTTGCTCAACATAAGCAGATCGGGGCGAAGGACAATTTCTTCACCTAGCGTGTGATCGCGCACGCGAATCTGCAACGCACCATCTTGTAAGTGTACCTCTGGCTTGGAATCATCATCATAGCGTACGAACAGCACACCGGCGCGGCGAGCTTCTGTGTAAAGACGCTCTTTGAAGCCGTAGGTACGTATGTCTTTGTAAAGTATGGTCACACGAGCATCAGGGTTCATGCGCTTCAGGGTCAAAGCGTTCTTGATCGCCGTTGTGCAGCAAATACGTGCGCAGAACCGGTCAGCGGGGCCGACGCAGAGGATCATCGCCACATCGTTCGGCAACTGTTTCCCGAGTGCCTCCCATGCGGTTTCGACTCGACCGTTCTGGCTATGCCCACCTGCCATAGCAAGTAGTCCTTCGAATTCCAGTCCGGTTACGATCCGAGGATTGGACCCATATTGGTACTCTTGACCGCGATACTCGCGACCACCTGTGGCGAGTATGGTCACGCCGTGATTGACCTTGGTTTGATCCTCAGAGCCGTTCTGCAACCACGTGGTGAACTTGCCCATGAACCCATCGGTTTTCACCACTTGATGACCCCGATAGACGTGAATTCGAGGATCACCCTCGACACGTCCGATCAAGTCCTGTAGGAGTGACTGCGGATCATCTCCAGTGATGGTCGTGTAGATTTGCCGCAGGTTTCCCCCCAGTGCATCTTGACGTTCGACCAGGTGTACATCAAAGCCGCCCTGTGCCAGGGAAAGGGCGGACATCATCCCTGCCACACCTCCACCGACAACCAGTGCACTATGCTCGATCTCCACCTCAGTTGTAACGAGAGGCTGAAGTGTGGAAGCGCGAGCAATGGCCATACGTGTCAGCTCTTTCGCTTTTACCGTGGCCGCCTGTCGATCGTGCGAGTGGACCCAGGAGCATTGGTTGCGGATGTTAGCCATTTCGAAGAGCGCGGGGTTTAACCCGGCAGCGCGGATGCTGTCCTGAAAGAGGGGCGCATGGGTGTGGGGTGTGCAAGAAGAGACGACCACACGATTGAGCCCCAATTCTTCCACGGTCTCGGTGATGTGAACCACGGTGTCTTGTGAGCAGGTATAGAGGTTGTCCTCAGCGTGGATGACGCCGGGGAGGGTTTTTGCATATTCGGCTACCCCGGGTACATCCAGGAAGCCACCGATGTTGGATCCGCAGTGGCAGATAAATACACCGATGCGGGGTTCCTCCCCGAGGACATCGCGTTCGGGTGGGTATTCCCGCCTACGGGTCAGTGTATGCCGCGAGTTGGCAAGTAAACCGGCAGCGTGGGCGGCAGCCCCACTGGCATCGATCACGGATTCGGGGATGTCTTTTGGTTCTCGGAATGGGCCAACGGCGTAAATTCCGGGACGGGAGGTCTCTAGCGGGTTGAAGGAGGTCGTGTGGCAGAAACCGTAGTCATCCAGCTCGATGCCCAATTTCCGTCCCAGATCTTTGACCGATTGAGATATTTCCATGCCCACGGAAAGGACAACGAGGTCGAATTCCTCTTCAACGAACAGGGATTGGGGATCAGGGATTGGGGATCCGTTACCCTCCTGATCCCCAATCCCCAATCCCTGATCCCTTGCGTAACGTAGGATAAGGTTCTTCGTTTCCGGATTCTCCTGGAGTTCCGAGATCCGGCAGCGGGTGTACTCGATCCCATACTGATCCTGTGCGCGCTGGTAGTAGGACTGGTAACCCTTGCTGAAGGCCCGCATGTCGATCATGAAGACATGTGCCTGCGCCTCGGGATCGTGCTCCTTGATCATCACCGCTTCCTTGGTGGCGTACATGCAGCACACGGCTGAGCAGTAATCGTGGCTTTGGTCACGCGAGCCGACACATTGCAGGAAGGCGATCTTTTTCGCCGGCTCATCATCCGATGGACGCTGTACGTGACCTGCGGTGGGCCCCGAGGCGGACAACAGACGTTCTAACTGCAAGGCGGTGATCACGTTCGGGTATCGCCCCAAGCCGTATTCTTGAGAGAGTTCGGCTTGATAAATCTGATAACCCGGGGCCAAGATTACGGCCCCTACTTGTACCTGCTCGATCTGTTCCACCATATTGTGATCAACGGCATCGCGACCGCAAACGTATTGACAGGAAAGACATTCGGAGCAGATCGCGCAACCCAGGCAACGAGCGGCCTCAGCTTGAGCGAGCTCGTCGGTGTAACCCAACTCAATCTCTTCGAAACTGCTCAGACGCTCCTCGATAGGAAGTTCCGGCATCGGGATACGATCCTGCGGTCGGATTTCACCGCGCATCACACGCTCTTGGAGTTCGTCGTGGCTGAATTTCACGACCGGTAGCTCTGGTTTTTGGAGCGGTTCGAGCTCCTCCCCCTGTAGGTATCGATGAATGCTCTCTGCTGCTTTATGTCCGGCGTCGACCGCCTCGATCGCAAATGCGGTTCCAGTGACACTATCGCCAGCTGCGAATACACCCAATCGGGAGGTGGCCATGGTATTGGGATTGATCGCCACAGTGCGTTGTGGGGTGACATCTACATCGGGGATGAAATCGAGACCTACACGCTGACCAACGGAGAAGATCACCGTGTCAGCCTCAATTATATGTTCTGAGTCAGGCTCAGTCTCGAGGGTCAAGCGTCCTTCATTATCGAACTCAAAATGAGTCACCTTGGCGCACTCGACACCTTTCACGCGTTGGTTTTCGTCATCGACGATGCGGAGGAATGTGCGATCTGTATGGATGATGACACCCTCAGCCGCGGCCTCCTCAGCTTCCCATGCGTGGCAGGGCATACAATCACGAGGTTCGAGGCAGGCCATGTGTACTTCTGCACCTAAGCGGACCGCCGTACGGGCACAATCAACGGCGACATTGCCACCACCAAGAACAAGAACGCGTTTACCGAATTCCACACCTTCAGGGGTGTCGACAGTGCCGTCTTCGTTGCGTTGATAACGACCCAGCCGCACATCACGCAGAAAGTCTGTATTGATCAGCACGCCGTTGAGGTCGGCGCCCGGGATGGGCAGACGAATCCCTTTGTGGGCGCCGACCGCAACAAGAACGGCGTCAAAGCCCTCCTCGAAAAGTTGATCGAGGTCGTCAATCTTGGTGTTGAGCCGCAGATCGATGCCAAGTTCGATGATGTCCGCGATTTCGCGTTCGATGATCTCTGCGTGTAGTCGGTATTCGGGAACACCGACGCGCAACATGCCACCTGCGACGGGAAGGGCTTCGAACACCGTCACGCCATAACCAAGCTTGACGAGGTCCTGCGCAGCAGTTAGTCCACATGGTCCGGCGCCAATAATGGCTACTTGTTGGGAGTGGATACGATCCGCAGGAATGACGGGCTCTCGGGGCTCTTGGTAGACTTTATCGGTGACAAAGCGTTTCAAGGCGCGAATGTTAACCGCTTCATCGATCAGGGCACGATTGCAGGCGTCTTCACAAAGGTGGTTACAAATGCGACCACAGATCGCGGGGAAGGGATTGTCCTCTTTGATGACGCGCAAGGCGTCTTGGTACCGGCCCTCGCTTATGAGGGCAATGTAGCCTTGTGCTCGTTGACCAGATGGGCATGCGTCGCGGCATGGCGCGATGCCAAGCTTCTCGATCGCATAGGCGTTAGGTACGCCTTGGGGGTAAAGTTTGTAAACCGCTCGGCGCTGGCCGAGGGCCTCATCAAAGCTGTCCGGCCGGATCACCGGGCATACGTCAACGCAATCATTGCAGCCAACGCACTTGGTGATATCGATATAGCGGGGCTTGTGGCGCAAGCTGACGGTGAAATCACCAGGCTGGCCCTCAACTGCCATCACCTCGGTGTCGACCATCAGATTAATATTGAGATGGTGACCGGTGTCCACCAATTTCGGGCTGATGGTGCACATGGCACAGTCGTTGGTGGGGAAGGTTTTATCCAACTGCGCCATGTGTCCACCGATGGCGGATTGGTTCTCAACCAGATAGACACGATAGCCTTGATCTGCTAAATCAAGGCTGGCCTGCATCCCGGCAATACCGCCACCGACGACCATAACCGCTCCGACAGGAGCGGTTATATTGGCTTTGGGGGCCCGGTCGAGGGTGTCTGCCCGCGCACCATGTTCTGACAAGGTACGCCCCTCCCGTGGCTTGAGAGCCCCCGGCAGACGAATCGCCTGCTTCTCAAGCGCTCGAAATGATCTGTTTTATGATAGGACCACGCCTGTACATGCTCCAGTGAGAGATGTCACTCATAGAATGGATAAACTTCGTCCGATTTTTACCACGGTTCGGCTTACCGATCATCTTCCCGGGTTTGATCTTCTATCCGTGGGGTCATGATATATAATTTTGGTACGATCGAAGGTTGAAAAGTGGGTTCCTTCGTTATTACAAACAAATACACCGAAACAGGCGCGTGAAATCACTCTCCCCTCGACCGAAAGAAGATAGCCATGGCGAAACCTGGTTTTAAAACCTTATCAAGTGAACGCCTCACTTTACTTTATTCCATATCACAGACCTTTAATTCATCCCTGGACCTCGACGAGGTGCTCAATATCGTCATGGATGAAGTCATCAAGGCCGCAAAGGCAGAGCGTGGCTTTGTGGTGCTGCGGGACGCTGAGGACGAATTAGATTTTCGCGCCGCCAGAGGGATGGATCAGACAACACTTGACGATCCTGAATTCCAGATTTCGAGAGGTGTCGTCGAAGAGGTAGCCAAGGATGGGCAGCCGGTCCTGACGAGCGATGCGCAACTTGATGAACGCTTCAGCGGTCGTCAGAGTGTGATAAACCTGGGACTGCGCTCGATCATGTGCGCGCCGCTTAAAGTCAAGCAGGATCTCTTAGGTGCGATCTATGTTGACAACAGTCTCCAGGCAGGGCTCTTCACCGAAGATGATCTCGATCTGCTCGCCGCTATTGCTTCAAGTGCAGCGACCGCGATTGAGAACGCTCGTCTCTATCAGGTAGCGATTGAGAAAGGGCGTATGGAACGCGAGTTGCAGATCGCTTATAAAGTTCAATCCAGTCTAATACCTCAGGAAATCCCTCAGGTCTCGGGCTGGGATTTCTCCGCTCGATGGATACCGGCGCGAGAGGTAGCAGGGGATTTTTACGATTTCATAGATGGTGACGAAGGGAAGCTTGGCTTGGTCATTGCAGATGTAGTCGACAAAGGGATGCCAGCGGCGCTGTTCATGGCTTTCAGCCGTAGTACCCTGCGCAACAATATGCTCAGGGTGTCAATCCCCAAGGATGGCATTGCGGAGGCGAACAGCCTCATTTGTGCCGACTCTGGATATGGGATGTTCCTCACGTTGGTCTATTGCCTGATCGAGCCGGATTCAGGGGAAGTCACCTACGTCAATGCTGGGCATAATCCACCGCTGCTCTATCGCTCCGATAAGAATGAGCTCATATATCTGTCCCGTACAGGAATACCCCTAGGCGTAACTGAGGAAGCGTCCTTTGACCAGGAAACGACGACGCTCAACTCGGGTGATTTCATTCTGTTCTATACCGATGGCGTATGCGACGCTGTGAACTCCCAAGGGGAGGAGTTTGGGATGGAACGCGTGCGAAGGGTGCTCCTGGATCATTGCCAGGAATCCGCGGAGGAGATCATGGCCGAGCTAGAGCAAGCCAGTGTCAATTTCACGGGTTCTACCGCTCCGTTTGATGACATCACCATGTTGATTGCCAAATCCATGTGAAGGCTACCATGATCGGATCCTGCCTCAACGATCGCTACCGTATTGAAGCGGAAATTGGTCACGGTGGCATGGGCACGGTGTATCGTGGTCATGATGACACCTTGGACCGCGACGTAGCAATTAAACTCCTAACCAAAACGGGCCTGGGCACTGAGGGCCGCGCACGTTTGTTGCAAGAAGCTCAAGCCATCGCCAAGCTCAACCATCCCAACATCGTCACCGTTTACGATGCCGGCGAGACCGATGAACTGCCGTTCATCGTGATGGAGTTTGTGGAGGGGATGACTCTCCACGAAAAACAGCCCGAGAGTTTGGAAGAAATCCTTGACATCACGAAGCAGGTATGCGCGGCGCTCGAGCACGCACATGAGAGCGGGATCATCCACCGCGACTTGAAACCGGAAAACGTCACCATCTCCCCCGATGGAACCGCCAAACTGATGGACTTCGGACTGGCCCGTTCTGTCGCCTCCCGGTACACCGCCGAGGGGAC